>JAESFG010000174.1_pt1:190000-191933 | contig 191933 bp, 169 predicted proteins | sample 9269371 | NCBI WGS metagenome assembly JAESFG01 (sample SAMN14506227, study PRJNA617093) | algae metagenome | isolation source: Aetokthonos hydrillicola CCALA 1050 (B3-Florida) and co-occurring... | place: USA: South Carolina | collected 2013-01-01 | reverse complement strand
AAAAGGAAAAGTCCTCACTTGTTAGGTGAGGACTTAAAAAAAAAAGGTTGGCGGCTACCTACTTTCCCACATGTGATTGCAGTATCATCGGCGGAATGGGGCTTAACGGCTCTGTTCGGAAAGGGAAGAGGTGAACACCCATCCTATGACCACCATTGGCTCTTTGAGCTAAAGAACTTTATTACTATTGTTCTTTAATTGGTCATATTTTTTATAGTTCTTTCAGATTAACTGGTAAAAATAATTCACCACATACTTCTGAACTTTATTTCTTGCACATTGGCAAGAGAATAACAAGATTTATTATCAAAGTATTTTAATGATTTTCTGAGAAAAAAGAAACGAAGTCAGGTTATTAGTATGGCTCGGCTTTGCTGTTACCAGCTTTACACCTGCCACCTATCAACGTGGTAATCTCCCACGACCTTCAATGGATATCTCATCTTGGGGCGAGTTTCACACTTAGATGCTTTCAGCGTTTATCTCTTCCGGACATGGCTACTCTGCACTGCATCTGGCGACACAACAGATATACCAGCGGTCCGTCCATCCCGGTCCTCTCGTACTAAGGACAGCCCCCCTCAAATATCCTGCGCCCACAACAGATAGGGACCGAACTGTCTCACGACGTTCTGAACCCAGCTCGCGTGCCACTTTAATCGGCGAACAGCCGAACCCTTGGAACCTTCTCCAGCCCCAGGATGTGACGAGCCGACATCGAGGTGCCAAACCTCCCCGTCGATGTGAGCTCTTGGGGGAGATCAGCCTGTTATCCCCGGCGTACCTTTTATCCTTTGAGCGATGGCTTTTCCATACAAAACCACCGGATCACTATGTCCTACTTTCGTACCTGTTCGACTTGTCGGTCTTACAGTCAAGCTCCCTTATGCCATTGCACTCTACGCACGGTTACCAAGCGTGCTGAAGGAACCTTTGAAAGCCTCCGATACTCTTTTGGAGGCGACCACCCCAGTCAAACTACCCACCATGCACTGTCCCAATTAAGGTTAGAAGCCAAATAAAACAAGGGTGGTATTTCAACGTTGGCTCCACGATGCCTGACGACACCGCTTCAAAGCCTCCCACCTATCCTACACATGTTTTATCCAGCCCCCATGCAAAGCTATAGTAAAGGTGCACGGGGTCTTTCCGTCCCGTTGCGGGTACTCGGCATCTTCACCGAGACTACAATTTCACCGAGCTCACGGCTGAGACAGCGTCCAGATCGTTACACCATTCGTGCAGGTCGGAACTTACCCGACAAGGAATTTCGCTACCTTAGGACCGTTATAGTTACGGCCGCCGTTTACCGGGGCTTCGATTCAATGCTTTTCTTGCGATAACATCCCCTCTTAACCTTCCGGCACCGGGCAGGTGTCAGACCCTATACGTCAACTTTCGTTTTGGCAGAGTCCTGTGTTTTTGTTAAACAGTCGCCTGGACCTTTTCACTGCGACCAAGAAATCTTGGTTCCCCTTTTCCCGAAGTTACAGGGATAATTTGCCGAGTTCCTTAGCCGTGATTCACTCGAGCACCTGAGTATATTCTACTCGACTACCTGTGTCGGTTTACGGTACGGGTTGCTTTCGTTTGCAGTCAGCTTTTCTTGGAAACTACTTTACCACACTATCCACGCTGTCCGAAAACTTTGTGGTACTATCGCTTTCGCTTTAACGTACAATTCCGTCTGTACGCGATGGCTCCGTCTTTTCGTCCCTGACTTACACTTAGGCAAGTATCGGAATATTAACCGATTATCCATCACACTACGCTTTCGCCTCGTGCTTAGGCCCCGACTAACCCTGAACCGATTAACGTTGTTCAGGAAACCTTAGTCTTATGGTGGGAAGGTTTCTCACCTTCCTTATCGTTACTTATGCCTACATTTGCTTTTCTAACCTCTCCACTCTGCTTCACAACAAAGCTTCGACGA
>JAESFG010000174.1_pt1:0-185000 | contig 191933 bp, 169 predicted proteins | sample 9269371 | NCBI WGS metagenome assembly JAESFG01 (sample SAMN14506227, study PRJNA617093) | algae metagenome | isolation source: Aetokthonos hydrillicola CCALA 1050 (B3-Florida) and co-occurring... | place: USA: South Carolina | collected 2013-01-01 | reverse complement strand
GTTTCAGATTATGATGGAAAATATTCATTCTGAAACCTATTCTTTACTCATAGATACATATATAAAAGACCCTCAGGAAAAAGACCGTTTGTTTAATGCTCTTGATACTGTGGATTGTGTAGCAAAAAAAGGAGATTGGGCATTGAAGTGGATTAAGAGTGAGAGTTTTGTAGAAAGGATTCTGGCATTTGCTGCTGTAGAAGGTATTTTCTTTTCGGGAAGTTTTTGTTCAATATTCTGGCTTAAAAAGAGAGGACTAATGCCTGGTTTGAGTTTTTCTAATCAATTAATTTCAAGAGATGAAGGTCTGCATTGTGATTTTGCCTGTCTTTTGTATAGAAACTATATACAGAATAAGCTTCCGCAAGAGAGAGTGTATGAGATTATACTGGATGCCGTAAAAATTGAAAAAGAATTTATTACAGAGGCGTTACCTGTTAATCTTATAGGGATGAATGCCAAACTAATGTCCCAGTATATTGAATATGTAGCAGATTTTTGGTTGCATGAGTTAGGATATGAAAAATATTTTAATTCAGAAAATCCTTTTGACTTTATGGATTTAATCTCACTCAGAGGAAAAACTAACTTTTTTGAAAATCGGGTGGCTGAATATCAAAAGGCGGGTGTTTCTAATGGAAGTAAGGATGCTCACAAGTTTAGTGTTGATGAAGATTTTTAACAATATATAATATGTCGATATCTAAAGAAAAAGGTGTGATTGAATCACACCTTTTTCTTTAGATATAAGCCTAATTTGCTGAATTAAAAGTTATTATATTGTGTCATAATAATGATACCTTGCATTAGTTTGATAAAAATCTGCATCTTACTTTAAGTATATTTACAAAATTATCGTTATATTTTTACTTCCTTGCCAGAGATGTATAATTAACTGCCTTTGTTTCATGCGATTTATTATTCTTTGCTTTAGTCTAAATTTGATTTCGTGTTTGCTTTTTTCGCAGGTTCCACTACCAGAAAAGATTGTGATTAATCAAATACGGATTGAGGGAAATAAACATACCCGCAATTATATTATTCTGAGAGAGCTGGATATTCATATTTGTGATACAATACCTCGTCAAAAGATTGATTCTTTATTAAAAACAAATGAAAACCGAATAAATAATACCCAGCTTTTCAACTCCGTCAAAATACAATTAAGTCTTCGTGATTCATTACAATCTGAACTGTTGATTTTAGTTACAGAACGTTGGTATATTTTTCCTAATATTATCTTTGAGATAGCCGACCGAAATTTTAACGAGTGGTGGTACATAAGAGGCAGAGACCTGAGCAGGACAAATTATGGGGGAAGATTTACCCATAAAAATATGTTTGGAAGGGCAGAGGTTTTAAGAACAAATATCCAATTTGGGTTTACGAAACGTTTTGAGGTGAGCTATGATATTCCTTATATGGACAAATCTCTAAAAAATGGCTTGGGCTTTTCAATGTCCTATGCCGAAAATAAGGAAGTTGCTTTTCGTTCGGGTACAATACGTTACATTGACGAAGATAAAAAAATAGTTAAAGATACTCTTTTTAACAGGCTGGAATATTACAAATCTGATAATCTGATGAGAAGCAGATTTAATGCTTCAGTTAATTTTAATCGCCGAAGCCGGTTTTATACGTTCCATTCTGCTGAGTTGGGTTATAACTATAATACTATCTCAAATGAAGTTGCCAATGTCAATCCTGATTACTATGGAAATGACCAAACTTTACAGCATTACGCTTATTTGACATATAATTTTACATTTGATAAAAGAGATAATGTAGTATATCCACTGAAGGGCAAATTTTTGTCAGTAGACTTGCAGAAATCAGGTTTATTACCCACTGATAATATTAATCAGTTTAGTATCTCAACTAAATTTGCTTCTTATTATACTTTAGGAAAAAAATATTACTTTTCTATAGGATTGCAAGCAAAAACTACCTTTCCCAAAAACCCACCATATAACAATTACCGAGCGTTAGGTTATGGACAAACACTGGTAAGAGGCTATGATTTATATGTAATAGATGGTAATTATTTTGGACTCTCCAAGTTTACATTCAAGAAAGAAATTTTCAGAGTTCAAAAATCTTTTCCAAAACTCATGCCTTTAAAGCAATTTCAGACTGTACCTTTGGATTTTTATCTGAAAACTTACTTTGATGCTGCTTATGTAAGAGATTTGAGTCATAATATCTTTAATAGTCGCTTCTCTAATAAATTGATTTATGGGGCAGGTGTGGGCATGGATATTGTTACATTTTACAGTCTGGTAATGGGTTTTGATCTTACCCGTACCAGGGAAGGAGAAATAAGGTTTTTAGCCAGATTCGTAAAAGATATTTAAAAAATTCTCTTCCATTAACCCAAACAGGAAGACGAACAGAAAATTTGAAGATGAAACGTTACATATTTTTTTTAGTTTGTGGAGTTATGCTGGGTGCTTGTGAAAATAAACAAAAAGCACGAATTTCTGAATCAAATACAGATACTACTCATAAAAAACCACAAAATCTCCTGCTTCAAAAATATAATACGAAACTAAAAATTCTTTTTCAGTCTGATGAAGGCATTATACGCAGTATTTCCCTAAAAACTGATTTTAATAGCATACAATCATTAATAGAAAAGAATGATTCTTCTGTTACGTTTACGACCATAAACGAAGAAAAAAAACAGCTACTCAACTGTAAAGTAGTATTTAATATTTATGAAGATGCTGATATTTCTTTTATTTCTCAAGATAAAACAAGTATTATAAAAGAAATAAATATTGCCACCTATCTCAACAGTCAGGCAGCTTCAGATAGTCTTAAGTCTGAAATCACTTCATATTTTACTGAAAAATATGGGAAGTTCATATTCCGAGAGTCGAAGAAAATAAAATGGAAGAATGATTCTCTAAAAATAGATTTAGAAGATGTAGGCGTACCAGAAGCTCCTGGCTTACAAATAAAATTTACCCGTCCTTAGTTACTCTTTTTTAATAATACACCCAGTAGGTTTCTTTTCAGTATAAGGTAAATTTTTGCGATTGACGAGTGCCAAAAGAATATCCCTCAAATAAAACTCTGTCACTTCTTCAGCTAACTGAGGATTATTGTCAATAGCTCCACGATATTTAGCACTGAAAACACCATTCACAGGTTGTAAGACAAACACTTCCGGATTTTTTAAGACACCAAATGCCATCGCAACTTTTTGGTCTTTGTCAGCAAGATATGGAAAAGTAAGTTGTTTTTCTGTAATTCTTTTTGCCATTTCTTCTACCGAATCATCTATATTATCTATAGAAGTATTAGAATTAATAAGCAAGAACTTGACTCCCTGACTTTCAAAAGTCTTGGCTAACGCAATAATTCTATCTTCATATAACTTTGAATATGGACAATAATTACTGGTAAAAATAACTACGACTGCTTTTTGAGAAGTAAACTCAGAAAGAGAAAGCATTTTATTGCTGGCAACATTCAGCAGGGTAAAATTTTCTACTTTTGCCGGCAATTGAGCATGTATAGCAGACGTGCTGAAAAGAAATAACAAAAATACTTTACCTATTTTTTTCATAGTTCTGTGTAAGAAAATGTACTCAACTATTAATGAGCTGGCTTTCAGCAAGGTAACCGCCTTATTTAAACTTTTTATGCAAAAATAGCAGGAATTTCCATTGTCTGTAAAAATTCTTACATTTGAAAACAACTGCAAATTTGCTGCCAAATGAAAAAACTATCCGAAAATGAAATTAATCCTCTTTCCAGTCTGGAAGAATGGGAAGAAGATGTCCTGAAAAGATATCCAGAACCAGGCACTCCTGCTAAAACTAAAGAAGAATTTAGAAATTATGACAATCCGGGGAGAGATACGGTAAAGGAATTTTACAGACTTAATCATACCTATCAGACTTATGATAATGTGCTGGCAAAAAAAGCTAATTTCTTAAAGTTTGATAAGATGGAAATGCCTTGGTGGAATGCTTTGGAATATCTGAATACGTTGGTAGATGACTCGGACCCTGATATTTCACTTGATCAGTTACAACATTTACTGCAAACTGCTGAATCTATTAGGCAAGATGGTCACCCTGACTGGTTTGTACTTACAGGTTTTATACATGATTTAGGTAAGGTACTTTGTCTTTTCGGAGAACCTCAGTGGAATGTGGTAGGAGATACCTTCCCGGTAGGCTGTGCATTTTCTGATAAAATTGTATATCCAGAATTCTTTGCTGATAACCCGGATACTTATGACGAACGATTTAATACTAAGTATGGCGTTTATGAACATGGCTGTGGACTTGAGAATGTACAAATGTCATGGGGGCATGATGAATATATGTATCAGATTACAAAAGATTACCTGCCAGAGCCAGCTCTGTATATGATACGTTACCATTCATTCTATTCTCAGCATCGTGAAAAAGCATATAATCACCTGCTTAGTGAACATGACCAAAAAATGTTTGAATGGGTAGATAAGTTTAATCCTTATGATTTGTATTCAAAAAGCCCTAAACCTCCGGTTGTAGCTGAGCTTAAACCTTATTATGAAGACCTTATTGCCAAATACCTACCAGAAAAAGTAAAATTATAATTCTGAATGCGTTATATATTGATACTATTAGTCTGTCTGATTTCTGTAAAAGGAATTTGTCAATCTGAAAGAGAGCCCTTATTTAAGTCTTTTGATGGAACAATGATTCATTATGATGTGAAGGGCGAAGGCAGACCTGTAGTATTATTACATGGTTTTATTAGCAACAGCAATAGCTGGAAAAATAGCAAATTAGTATCTGCACTGGTAACTGCCGGATTTAAAGTTGTTACTTTAGATTTGCGTGGGAATGGTCTCTCTGATAAACCACATGAAGTAAGTGCTTATGAAAACAATGCCGAAATAAAGGATGTAATGGCTCTTATGAAGTTTTTAGGGTTTAAGAAGTATGATGTAATTGGTTATTCGAGAGGAGCTATTCTGGTTGCCAGAATGCTTACTTTAGATAAAAATATACGAACAGCTGTGTTGGGTGGGGTAGGAGTAGATTTTACCAATCCTCAATGGGAGAGGAGAAAGATGTTTGAAGAAGCTTTTTCTGGTAAAGCTCATTTGCATCCTGAAACGCAGGGAGCAGTGGCTTATGCAAAATCTGTGAAAGCAGATACGTTAGTTTTGGGAATCTTACAGAAAGTACAACCCTCCACCAGTAAAGAGGCATTAGAAAAAGTTAAAAAACCTGTTTTGGTGATAGCCGGTAATGAGGACATTGACAATGGACAGCCTGCTGATTTGGCTAAACTTATACCCAATGCTGTTTTTAAAACTGTTCCTGGCAATCATAACAATGCATCTCACTCTGCTGAGTTCGCCGAAGCAATTATTTCATTCCTTAAAACACATTAGGTCCTGATATGAATCGCCGTCATTTTATACAACAGCTTTCTTTGGGTGCAGGTGCTACCCTGATGCATCCATGGCTAGGTATCACTCAACCTATTGAAAAAAAACTGGGAGTAGCTTTGGTAGGATTAGGCTACTATAGCACCTATCAGCTGGCACCAGCTCTGGAACAAGCTAAATATTGCAGGCTTGCTGGTATTGTAACAGGCACTCCGGCAAAAGCTGAAGAATGGACTAAAAAATATAATATCCCTCAAAAAAGTGTTTATGATTACAAAACTTTTGACAGAATTATAGACAATCCGGATATTGATGTAGTATATGTGGTTTTGCCAAATTCGATGCACCACGAATTTGTAATCAGAGCAGCTCAGGCGGGTAAACATGTTATTTGTGAAAAACCAATGGCTGTTACTGCTCAGGAATGTGAAGAGATGATAGCTGCCTGTAAAAAGGCTAACAAGCAACTCGCCATAGGATATCGCCTGCATTTTGAACCTTTTAATTTGGAAATGGCACGACTGGGACAACAAAAAGTTTTTGGAAAAGTAAAACAGATTAAAGCAGATTTTGGATTTACGATTGGCGACCCAACCCAATGGCGACTAAAAAAATCGCTGGCAGGTGGCGGTCCGTTGATGGATGTAGGGATTTATGCTATACAAGGTTGTCGGTACATTACTGGCAAAGAGCCTATTTCTGTGAAAGCTGCATTTATGCCTAAAACTGATTTGGAAAAATTTAAAGAGGTAGAAGAAACGCTTTCCTGGGAGTTTACTTTTCCTGATGGAACGGTTTCGGCTTCACTTTCATCGTATAACCAAAATATAGAATTACTGAGAGCCGAAGCCGAAAAAGGTTGGTTTGAATTGAAACCTGCTTATGGTTATGGTCCTCTGGCAGGCAAAACCAGCTATGGCGAAATGAAATTACCAATCGTAAATCATCAGTTGATGCAACTGGATGGTATTGCCAAAAGTATTCTGGATGGAAAGCCCAATATTGTTCCGGGTGAGGAGGGACTAAGAGATGTAAAACTGATGAATGCTATTTACCGCTCTGCAGAAACAGGGAATAAGATTGATTTTTGATTCTGAAATATCTTTTTGTAAAAATCAATTCCCTAAACCAATATTTTGGCTCGTTTTTCTACTCTTTTTGTCTCCCTGTTTCGTATTTATAATTTCTGTCTTCGGCTTCCCATGCCTTTCCGCTTACTACTCTGAATGTTTTTGCATCTGCACCTTTTACAAGGTTTGTTTTATAGAAAACATTTTTGTCGTCTTTTACATACTGAATAAACTGGTCAGCGTCTGGTGGATAAAGTACTTGAAGATACTTTAAATTAAGTCCTTTAACTAAATCCCCTTTAAAGAAGACATAGTTTTTATCAATACCCCACCGATACTCACAAAGTCTTTTAAATGTCAACGGGTCGGCTTCCTTGACAATAACTCTATTTCCCCCGTCTGAATTATCATGAAAATAGTATACATTGTTTTTGTCTTTTGAATATTCAGTTGAATCAAGCCAACTAAATGAATCAATATCAACTATAGAATTAAGTGGCTTTTTCAGGGTTGTGTAGTCTGTATAGACTGTGAAAGTATTGTCATAATAAACCTCAAATTCACAATTACCTAAACTATCTCTGGCAGGTACAAGTTTTTTTTTCGCAAAGTTCTCCACCTTTGCTCAAATAGAAATTCTATTTCAGAAATTTATAATCTGCACTATCATTGGGTTCTCTCACATAGACTAATGATTTGTCAAGCTTAGTCATTACTTTATCTCTTTTGTTTGAGTCACTACAAGAAATAAGAACTGTAAAAAAGATTGTGATTATTATAATGCGGGAGTTTTCCATAAAATGCTAGTTGACATTTAAAGAAAGTTCTGTTACATGTCTTTAATTATTTTTTCCCTCAGGTATTAATAGTTTGTATGTTTTTCCTTTCTTATCTATGCTGAGGGTATTGCCTTTTATCCAGGGATTATACATTTTCAGTGTATAGTAATCTGTTTTTTCAGATAAAGCAAAGGCTGTAAGATTGGTAATACTCTTTTTGATGATTATTTCTTTTTGGGGTTTATCCCAAAATAAATCTTTACCTACTTTATATCCATATTCCTTTTGATGCTCTATCAATTGCTTGAATGCCAGCAATCTGTAGAGATAGCCACCTGTTTGCGAATTAAGCTGGAGTTGATATACAGACTCTTTTTTTTGCACCTGATGATTATAAAGCATATAGCCAATGCCTGAGTTATAGGCAGTTGCCACACTTGCCCAACTATCAAAATATTGGTAAGCTTCTCTTATGTATCGACAGGCTGCTTCAGTTGATTTTACAGTATTATAACGTTCATCTATTTCTGCATTCACTTCAAGTCCAAACTGTCGGGCAGTCTGGGGTAGCAGTTGCCAGAATCCTCCGGCAGCCATTTCAGATTGTACATTTATCAGATTGCTTTCGGCAACTGCCAGATACTTAAAATCTTCAGGTATATTATATTTTTTCAAAACGGTATCGATGATAGGAAGCCAGTAGTTTGCTCTCGCTATTAAAGCCCCCATATCAGGGTTTTGGTAAGTTTGGGTTCGTAACTCCTGGCGTAATCTGTTTGCTACTGCCGGATTTTCCAGTGGGACTCTTTCTCCCGCAAAAAAAAGCTCTTTTGGCAGAATAGTTGTATTGTATTTTTGATAACCTGGTGTAGTTTGATAAGTAATATGATATTCTTCCGTAACTTTCTGATAAGCCAGATATCCCGTTACCAATAACAAAACGATTAATAATACAAGTACCTGTAGTTTTCTCATAAGAATTACAGCAACCAGTTGGCTGTGGTAAAATACACTGCTGTTCCCAGCAAATCATTGGCAGTTGTAATAAACGGACCTGATGCAACTGCAGGATTTATACCCAATCGATTGAGAGCCAGCGGCGTAACCGTTCCGGTAAAAGATGCCAGCAAAACTACTGAAACCATAGCAATAGATACTACCATTGCCAGCTTAATGTTGATACCAAAAAATGTATTAAACCCTAATACGCAGGCACTCAATATCAAGCCATTAAAAATAGCAATTAAAAAAACCTTAATTAAACGCTGCATAGCAGTTGTACCAAAAACAGTTTTGTTGGCAAGTGTTTGTAAAATCACAGATGAAGATTGGATAGCCACATTACCGGCAGTTCCGGCAATAAGTGGCGTAAAAAATGCCATTGCTGGTTCGTGCTGAATAGCTCCTTCAAATACACCAATAATTCTTGAAACCAGCAATCCTCCCGTCATACCTACCAGCAGCCAGGGAAGGCGGGCTTTAACAGAATTAAATACGGTATCTTCTTCTTCCACATCATCCGATAAACCTGACATTGCTTGACGTTCTGAATTTGCCTGCTCCTGCATCACATCTACTATATCATCAATCGTAATTCTACCCAAAAGTTTGCCATTTACATTGACTACCGGAACAGCATCAAGGTCATATCTACGCATAATTTCAGCTACTTCCTCGGCAGGGCTGTGAGTCTCTACAGAGATAATATCCGGTTCATAAATATCTTCCACACGGGTATCTCCACGGGAAAGAATTATTTTTTTCAGGGACACTCTTCCTTTCAAAATACCTTTTTCATCTACTACATAAATAGAATGTATCATTTCTACTTTGGCAGCCTGCCGGCGTATTTCACTGATACACTGCATAATATTCCAGTTGATATTAGCTTTTATCAACTCTTTTTGCATTAAACCACCAGCTGTATCTTCCTCGAAGTGCAACAAATCTATCACATATCGGGCTTTTTCCCGATCCTCAAGCATGGCTATCACCTCTTCACGCGTCTGGTTATCCTGCTCATTCAGCACATCAGCAGCATCATCAGAATCCATAAAATTAACGTATTCAGCTAATTGCTCCGAAGAGAGATTTTCCAGCAGTTCTGTACGGGTATAACTGTCGAGATTGGTGATAACCTCAGCACTTACATCTTTGTCAAGTATTTTAATCAGATATTCTGAATCTTTGGGCTGCAATTCATAGATAAGAGCTGTAATATCTGCCGGATATAATTCTTCCATGGCTTCTTTCACGAAGAGAGTATCTTCATTTTCAATAGCTGCTTCTATTTGCTCAAAGTAATCTTTTGTTATCTCAAAAGCCATGTAATTATCTGAAAATCAATTTAATAAAATAATTGAGTATGAGTTATGTGTTTTTTGGAGTAGCTTTTATTACTTCCTGCTCTCAGAAAAACAGGTATTACGCTTACAAAAATAGAAATCTTTGCTATAACCAACTCTAAACCTTGTTAACCTTTTGTTAAATAAGATTCTTAAAAAATGTTAAAACTTTAGAACAGATGACCGGTTTCGATAAATTTGTCTAAAAATCTTCGTCTATTATGAAAAACATTACAGCCCGGCTTGGTATTTATACAGTTCTTTTATTTTCTAATCTACTCAGTATTATCTTATTAGTAATACGAATACAGCTTACCCATGAAATTACATTCAGGTTTTTGATATGGAATTTATTGCTGGCAGGTATTCCTTTGGCAATCAGTACCTTTTTGATAGCTTTTCAGGAAAAACTTTCCCGGACTTTTATTTTGGGATGTCTTCCTGTGTGGCTGTTGTTTTTTCCGAATGCTCCTTATATTCTTACTGATTTATATCATCTCTATTACCGTGCCAATATACCCTTGTGGTTTGATTTAATCATGATTTTGTCTTTTGCCTGGAATGGCATGATGATGGGATTTATTTCACTAATGGATTTGCAAAAACTTATTTCTTATAAGTTTAACACGGTTTGGGGTTGGTTTTTTACAATAGTGTCGGTTTTCCTAGGAAGTTTTGGGGTTTATCTGGGTAGGTTTCTTCGCTGGAATTCATGGGATATTGTTGTTCATCCTTTTTCTGTTTGCAGAGATATAGCTGTTCGTTTCTTAAATCCTATAGATTATCCGAGGTTTGCCGGAGTTACATTTTTTCTCTTCTTTTTCCTGCTGTTTGCTTATCTTATTATAAGACAACTTTCTTATTTTTCTTCCCGTAATAATACCAGCGTTTAACCTCCGTACAGCTCATTCTACTATGATAAACAATTCCCAAATGCCGGTTTTCAATCGTTTTAAGCTACTTTTTATACTTGCATTATCATGTGTAGGAGGTATTGCTCTGCTTTACTTACGATTTTATCTCTCTCACTCAAGAGCTTATGAGTTATTAATCTGGAATTTATTTCTGGCAACAGTTCCATTACTAATCAGTACCTTTATTATGGCTTGCCATCGTTGGTTGCCGGGCATATTCCTTTTAATGCTGGCAGGGGTGTGGTTACTCTTTTTTCCAAATTCTCCATACATTATTACAGACTTTATTCACCTCAAAGCTCGTCACCAAATCCCGGTCTGGTTTGACGCTCTTCTCTTATTTACATTTGCCTGGAATGGATTATTAATGGGTATTATATCTATCTTGATATACAACATGTGATGAAACAACGTTTTGGAAAAATATTTTCCTGGTTTTTTATTGTATTTTCTACTACACCTGGAAGTTTCGGCATTTATTTAGGCAGATTTCTTCGTTGGGACAGTTGGAATATATTTACCCGTCCTGTAAAACTTTTGCATCATATTACCCAAAAATTCTCTCATCCAGAAACTCATATCTTAGCTTTAAAAGTTACTCTGCTTTTTTCTGTCTTCCTACTTATTACTTATCTTTCCATTCGACAGATAATCAACACTTACACAAGCCGAAACAACTATTTATAAATTCATCCCAATTTTTTTATTTCTTCTTTTACAAACTGCATCAGCCCGGCAATGTAGGTTTCTGAAAAATCAAACGAAATACCTGCGGTAGTATATATCTCTCTGATAGGTTTGGTATAGCCGAGTTTTAGAGCTGCCAGATATTGATTTAGTGTTTTTTCAGGATTTTCACAATAATTTTTCCAGATAGCAATTGCTCCAAGTTGAGCAATGCCATACTCTATATAATAAAATGGCACTTCAAACAAATGCAGTTGTTTTTGCCAGATTATATCTTTGTAGTGTTTTAAGCCTTCCCAGTCTGTTATAGCATCCGAAAAATCTTTGTATATTTTATTCCACGCATTTGTTCGTTCTTCATATGGATGAGTTGGATTCTCATAAATCCAATGTTGAAACTTATCAATTGTGGCAATCCAGGGCAGGGTTTCGATAATTTGTTGAAGGTGTTGCTTTTTAGCATGCTTAAGGTCTTCTTCATTCTCAAAAAACAAGTCCCAGCAATCCATAGCAATCAGTTCCATACTCATAGAAGCAAGCTCTGCCACTTCGGAAGGTGGGTGTTTAAAGGCATTTAACTCTAATGAATGTACAAGTACACTATGCACAGCATGACCGCCTTCATGCAACAAGGTTACCATATCTCTTACTGAAGATGTAGCATTCATAAAAATAAATGGCACACCCGTTTTATCTAAAGGGTAGTTGTATCCTCCTGGTGCTTTTCCTTTTCTTGATTCCAGATCCAAATGATTCATCCTTTGAAGTGTTTCCAAACACTCACCCAAATAAGGATGCAATTTGTGAAAACAAGCTGTGGTTTTGCTGATAAGTTCCTCACCATTTTTAAATGGTTTAAGGGGTAGTTTACCTGAAACATCTACTTTGGCATCCCATGGGCGTAGCTTATCCAATTGCAAAGCCTGTTTTCTTTCTAAAGCTAACTCATTCAGAAGAGGAACTACAGTTTTTTCGATGGCTTTATGAAAATTAAAACAATCTGTGGGTGTATAGTCAAATCTGCCCAATGCTACAAACATATAATCCCTGTAATTATCAAAACCTGCATTTTGGGCTATTTGATGTCGAAGATGGATAAGCCTTGTAAAAAGATTGTGTAAATTATCAGCATCTTTCAGCCGTCGTTCCTGTATTTTATAATAAGCATCTTCTCTTTTTTTTCTGTCAGTGTCCAGTAATAAATCATTGGCTTGAGGTAAGGTTACTTCTTTTCCATCTATTTCAACCATCATAGCTCCTGAAATCATGCCAAATTTCTGTTCTTCTGTCTGTAATTGTGTTTGTAACAGAATATTATCTTCCCTGAATATCTCCAGATCTTTTTTCATACTTCTTATCATTACTTCATACCCTTCCGATTTAATCTCATTTAAGTAAATACATTCTATCGCCTTTTTATTCAAAAAATTTATTTCCGGAGCAACATGAGGTTGTATTTCTGTGACGAAAAAGTTAAAATCTTGTATTAATTTTTCGTTAGTGGTATCACAGGTCATGCGTATATAACGCCATGCAAAATTTTCGGAAAGCCATGCTTCTAAGTTGCTTCTGTCTATAAACCAGGTGTGAAGCTCCTGAACAGAAAAAAAATTTCTGTTTTTTAGTTCTTCAACATAGGGTTTCAGGCTTTCCCAATTGTCTAGGGTAAAGTTTGCAGGTATAAATGACTTTTTATGAGGGTTTTGCATGGTAATATATTTTTTTCTTATCAACCAACTAATCAGCTTGTTTGAGAGTCTTGTTAGTAGGATAATGTTTTTGAAATGAACACAATTTTTTAAGATGTTTTACGACTTATGCAATAAACCTGATAAACGGTTTTAAATCAAACTAAAAGTTTTGGAAAATCATCTATTTCATCCCTAAATTTGGAAACTTTTAAAACAAAAAAAGTTTTCTTTGAATAGTTATAAAAAACCTTGCTATTATGAAAGATTTAGTCAGAGACCGAATTGAATACATTTTGCGGAAGCATTTTTTAATAGGCAGCCGGGTAAGTTTGGCTCTTTACCATAAGTTGTCTTATTTAGGTTTAAATAATATGGAACAGGCAGAACTTGTATGGTATCTGGAACACGAATTTGAACTCGAACTGGAAGATCGAGAAGTGTCTGCGATTCAAACTGTTGGGGATGCGGTTGCTTTGATAACCAAATATCTGCAAAAAACCTATAGCATAGCAGCTTAGAAATAAGACAGACATACATTATAGTCTGTCTTATTTTAAGATTGTTGAATGTTGCTATTATCTCTATTATCAGACAATAATTCAACAGACACTCATTATTGGGCAGTGAATGTTAAATCAGCTTTTGTGCCAGAAGGGATGATGATATTATAGGTAGCAGCCAGCGTAGCAAAAGCTGATGCATCAGTCCGAAGTTTCATTTGTGTAGCAGACATTTCAAGTATATCTGCCTGTATATTAAAAAGTCCGGCTTTGAATGTAAGTTTACTCTCATCAGTATTAAAAGACCATGTTCCCTGATTTTTTACTTCTGTGGCAGGCTTTCCATTTTTACAAGCTGTTGAGGAACCTTCCTGTACTTCTATTGTCTTATCTGCTTTGAAGATGTACTGATCATCAGCATCACAAGGAGGAAGAAGAAAATAAACATTAGTTAAACCATTAACTGCCGGGGATGCTGTGGCACCAGTTAACACCCAGCTTTTTACTATCAAAGTACTTCTGGAAGGAGCCGGAACAGGTTCTTCTGTTTTCTTTTTGCAGTTACTTAAAGCTAAAATCGCAAAAATGGCTATGAGTGATAGTGTAATTTTGTTCATACTTGTTTTTAAAAATTTTAAATATACTTTCTATACATTTAACGGAAACTGTAATAAAAAGTCGATATGTATAAATCAATATTCTAAAAAAAAGTAATTGGTTAATTGATAAACTTTAGCAATTTAATTACGTTTACATCAAAACTTTACAGTTATCTTTTATGCTTAATATAACCCGTATTTTCACTTTTATTCTCTTAATTTTCTTTTTTGCTTTAAATAACCACACAAGCATCTATGCCCAAAATGGCTATTTACATCCCGATTTTAAGCGTGATTCTGATGGTGATGGTGTACCAGATGGTCACGATAAATGTCCTCGTACCCCCAAAGGAGAAAAAGTAAACTCTTTTGGCTGCCCGTTGGATTCAGATTTTGATGGTATCTATGACTCTATGGACAAATGTGTAAATGTACCTGGACCTAAAGAAAACTTTGGATGTCCCTGGGGAGATCGTGATAATGATGGAATAAAAGATAACCATGACCGTTGTCCTGATGTAGCTGGACCCGTTAAATTCTATGGCTGTCCTGATACAGATGGTGACGGACTACCAGATTCTGAAGATGATTGCCCAAAACAAGCCGGACCTATGGAAAATCGGGGTTGTCCTGAGGTAAGAGACCGGGATGGTGACGGACTGGAGGATTTATTAGATGATTGTCCTGATAAGCCCGGACCTAAATCCAACAAAGGATGTCCTGAACTTTCAGCAACAGATAAAGCCAAAGTAAAGGAGGCATTCCAAAATCTGCTTTTTGAAACCGGTAAAGCCATAATTAAAACGTCCTCTTATAAATCGTTGAACAAACTGGCTGAAGTATTACGGGACAACCCAGATGCTAATCTTTCTCTTAAGGGACATACGGATAATGTGGGTGACGATGATTCAAATATGACTCTTTCTCAAAACAGAGCTAATGCTGTAAAAGATTATCTGATTCAGCAGGGTATTGATGGTAGTCGAATAACGGCAGAAGGTTTTGGTGAAACTAAACCTGTGGCAGATAACAACACACCTGCCGGACGCACCAAAAATCGCCGTGTAGAGATGGATATAAAATATTAGGTTTTACTTAAGCCTTAATAAAAAAGGGTTAAAAGACTAAGTGTCTCTTAACCCTTTTTTATTAGGAATTATAGATTGTTCTTATCTTGACCTACTTAATTTCAATGATAAGTTCTTCTTTTGGTTTGCGGTATTTGGGCATAGCAACATTCCAGTCATTTTGAGCCTCTCTATATCCCAAAGTTAAAACAATCTGACTTTTTAACCCCTCTTGGTCAAGGTTTAATAGTTTATCAAGTTCTGAATTATTAAAACCTTCCATAGGAGTAGTATCTATTTCAAGCTCTGCAGCAGCTACCATTGCCGTTGTTGCTGCAATGTAGGTTTGGCGTGCAGTATGGTTAGCTTGCCACTCTTCGCCCCGTGGAACATACAGGCTTAATAAAAGATTTTTGTAATCTTCCATTTTATTTTCAGGCATACCACGTCCGGCTTCTATTTTTCTAAAAGTTGCCGATAATCGTTCTTCTGTATATTTATCCCAACTTGCAAAAATCAATACATGAGAACATTCAGTAATTTGAGCCTGATTCATTGCAATAGGTTTTATTTTTTCCAATAGCTCTTTATTACTGATTACCAATATTTTATAAGGCTGTAGTCCTGACGAAGATGGGGCTAAACGAGCTGCTTCTAATATATATTCGAGGTTTTCCTGAGATATTGGTTTCCCGTTGTATCTTTTTGTGGCGTATCGCCAATTTAACAATTTAAGTGTGTCCATTTTTCTTTATTACTTTATTTTTAAATTAGGCAACAAAATTAGGACATATTGGTGACAATTGGTAACTTTGTGTATCAAAGTAACAGTATACTTTAAGTAAACAACTTTCATATGGGTAATATAGTGACAAAAGAGAAACCAATAGATTGCTGTCAAACAATCAGAGCCATACATGACGTAATGGATATTGTAGGTGGAAAATGGAAAATTTCCATCATTGCCTGTTTATGCTTTAGCAATATGCGTTTTAGTGACCTTCTCAGAGAAGTTGAAGGCATTTCAGGCAAAGTATTGAGCCGAGAATTAAAAGATCTCGAAATAAATTTACTAATCTCCCGAACAGTAAAAGATACTCAACCGATTACTGTTGAATATGCCATTACTGATTATGGTCGTACATTAAAAGAGATGACTAATGTAATTGCCCATTGGGGTATTAATCATAGAAAAAAAATTATGAGTTCTCCTAATCAAGACTTACTAACAGACGAAATGTTATAATCTCTGGCTTGCAAAAAGCAATTTCCAGATTAATTAAGTTCTACTCATCCCAACGTGAACTCAGGATTAGACTTATTCGTAAGTTGCTGCAAACCAATTTTTTAGCGAATTTGTTTTTAAGTATAAACTATAAATGATGAGTTATGAGAGATTTTTAATTATTCAATTCATAATTCATATCTTATCGTTTATAGTTTCTCTCGTCCACAATGCCTTGCATCCCTAGCCAGTTTTTTATCCTGAACTCACATTATCCTACCATTTTACAGAACAATGGCTTGTTTATTATTAGTTAAATATGGCTAGATACCACATGTTTTTTACATCTTAATAAGACTGAAGAGTTATATGGACATTAGGAAGCATCTTCTGCAATTTTTCTAACCCTTTTTGCAATTTTTCTTGCTCACTTTGATAAAGAGATACATTTGCAGAATAGTAATATAAAATCAGCTCTTTTAAATTTGGCATTTTTTGTAAAGTTTTAGGATTAGTAACCACTTCTGTCATAACATTCTGGGAACAGATAATTCGTTCAATTTCTGTAAATTCCAGTATTTCAAGAGGTAGTTTAAATTTCCCAAAGTAACTGTCATCCGAAAATAATATATTTAAAGTAGTACCTTCCAGTTGTGCTTTATATGCCAAACGGGCAGGTTCTCCTCCCATTACAAAGCACCTCTTAACTATATAATGAAAAGGACGATAAAAGCTCTCCTCATTGCCATCACTGGTTCCATTACGTTCTTCTCCACTTAGCATAAAAATTTGCAAGCCTGCTTTTGCTACCATATTAATATCAAAAATCCCCCGTTTGAAAATTTCATCTACAGTTTTATAAAAACCGGCTTTTTGTTGCTTTTTAAAAAAATCATATTGCTCTGGAGTAGCATATTTTTCAATCAATTTTACAAACTGTGTTTTAGATATACCCCTCCAAAGACTCAACAAAAAAACACAATAAAACAACTCATCAGGAATACCACCCCCAAGCATAATTTCGATAGCAAGTTGAGTATTGACTTTGTCCCGACTACGTAACATATTTAAAAGATTCTGTTGAGTTTCTGCGTCTGACTCTTTAAGATATGGTATCTCAAGGTGTTGCAAAAAATCCCGCAAATGATGAGGCAGTGTAAGAGGTAAAGAGTGTTTTATGACATTCTCTGCCTCTTTTTGTGTTAGTATATCCCCAATAGCTATTAAAGTAGTGCTTTGTAGGATTTCTTTACTTGTCTGGATAGTATGTCTTTCAAGTTGTGTTGTTATTTCTTCTACGGACGTTCCCTTAAAAGTTCCCTGAAGAGAGACAAAATGCCGGGAATTCTCAGATTCAACTTCAAATGGATTAGCAACCTTGGCACGCAGAAGATTCATTGCTTTTCGCTGTAGTAATTCAATGTCCAGACTTAGTGCCACTATAAGGTCATTTACTGATGCCTCTGGTGTCTGATTTTGACATAAACTTAAGTATAATACTAATTGTGAGGGAGTGAGTTTTCGTTTAGCACCTAGTTTAATGAGTTTGATGACAATGGTGTGCTTAAGTTCTGTTTCACGTAAAACAGGATTGCCGTACAAAGACAAACTTTTCAGCTTTTTGAAAAGAATAATCCAGTCAGGTAACTGACTTATTTGAGTATTTATTAAATCTAAACGCTCCAGGTTAGTAAATTGAGCAACTATCGAAGGCAATGTTGTTAATTTAAAATTTTCTAATGATAGAAATCTGATTTTTTCCGGATTTACGTTTTGCAATATCAACAAACTGTCATCAGATGGTAAATTATCTAATAGCAACACCTCTACAGAAGGTAAAGACTCAACCTTTTCTAAAGACACATCTCTCAAATTCAGGTATTTCAGATGCGGTAAATTTGTTAAACTAACAGGAAGTAGAATATTCTCCTCTTCCGAGTAATAGTAGTAGGGAGAACGATAATTTATAGATAAATCATATAATTGTGTAAAAACCGAAATATGTGGTACAATTTGCCGGGTAAGAGTTCCGGTGGTTTCAAAGAAACGCAGGTGTAGCACCTGCCAGTGAGTCTGACTCAAAATCTCGTGTTCTAACTGCTGTATGTCACGATTTTCTATCTGTATCTCTTTAAATTCAACTTTATCATCCGATTCACGAAAAGCCAGTTCAAATTTTCTGAAACTTGAAAAATCAGTAATTTCTAAGCCTATACACTCCGGGTAGGCGACAAAGGCATCACTCAATGATAAAAAACTGGGAATATGGGTCATTTTTTAAGGTTTGCTTCTATTTGTTTTAATATATTTTAGTTTTCCTCCGTTTGTATGTTGAACCATCACTGTATGAAATATTTACTTTCAGTTTTTCTTCTTTTTAATTTTTGCTCACAAGCTCAAATTACTATTCCGTATTTTGAGAATGATACAACATTTAGCTATGCATATCCGATAGCCTCAAAACGAATCCATTTAAAGTCGCCTAATTTTAGAAAAACGCTTTTACAAATACGAGTTTGGCAAAAATATATTCCAGATACGTATTTGCCTGAAACAATTTTTATCCTTGATATTCATAAAAATAATACATGGAAACTTCGTCAATACGTTACAGGCTTTCGGTCGAGGTCTGAATCTGTCAGGTATTATACAATCTTACGAAAAACAGAAAAAGCAGATTCTATTTTATTAAAAGAAATATTTGATTCTTTGCAGGAAATATATTTTACTGAAAAGTCAGATTCGCTCCAAAAATTTGCTACCCATTCTTTTATCGTTGAAATACTCACAGAAACGACGAAATGCAGCTTTTACCATTATTGTTTTTCAAAAAACAGAAGTTATTCAGGTGATTTAAAACAATCGCTGCCATTACAAAAAGCTATCCATCTCATTTTAGCAATCTTTGGAGATACCAAAACGAAAATTTGTTTTGTACCTTTGCCGGATGAATTTCAAAGAAGTTATACATACTAACCCCATATTGAGCAAACTTGCCGAAACAGCCCAACAGGTTGGTATTGAGAGCTATGTAATTGGTGGTTTTGTACGGGATTTAATTTTACAGCGTCCTTCTAAAGATATTGATATCGTTTGTGTGGGGGATGGTAATGGCATCAGGCTGGCAGAAGAATTATCTAAAACACAGAAAAAACAGGCAGAAGTAGTTATTTTCCGAAATTTTGGAACAGCACAAATAAAAATAGAGGGCTGGGAAGTAGAATTTGTGGGAGCCCGGAAAGAATCTTATGAACGCAACTCACGCAAACCTATTGTAGAAAACGGCACTCTCGAAGATGACCAAAATCGCAGAGATTTTACGATTAATGCCTTGGCTATCAGTCTTCAAAAAAATAATCTTGGCGATTTGATTGACCCGTTTGGTGGAGTAGAGGACATGAAGAAAAAAATTATTCGTACACCACTTGAACCTGAAATCACATTTTCTGATGACCCCCTACGCATGATGAGGGCTGTAAGGTTTGCTACACAACTGAATTTTGACATTTATCCGGATACCTTTGATGCCATCCAGCAAATGAAAAAACGCATCGAAATTGTATCAATGGAACGGATTACAGATGAGCTGAATAAAATTATACTTGCAAAAACGCCTTCTTATGGTTTTAAACTACTCTATTTCTGTGGCATTCTCGAAATTATTTTTCCGGAATTTGTAGCCTTGCAGGGGGCTGAGTTTGTTGAGGGCAAAGGACATAAAGATAATTTTTATCATACTTTACAGGTTTTAGATAATGTATCAGCTATGTCAAATGATTTGTGGCTGAGATGGGCTGCCATTTTACACGATATAGCCAAACCTGCTACCAAACGCTTCAATAAAAAAGTGGGCTGGACTTTTCATGGTCATGAAGAACTGGGTGCTAAAATGACACCGGGTATTTTCAGAAAGTTTAAATTGCCTTTGGATGGTAAAATGAAGTTTGTTCAAAAACTGGTACGTCTTCACTTGCGTCCAATTGCACTTATCAAAGATACGGTAACTGATTCGGCGATGCGTAGATTACTGGTAGATGCCGGAGAAGACATAGATTTACTGATGATGCTCTGCAAAGCCGATATTACTTCTAAAAATTATGACAAAGTTAAAAAACACCTCGCTGGTTTTGAAAAAGTCCAGAAAAAACTGGCAGAGGTAGAGGAACGTGATAAGCTCCGTAATTTTCAACCTGTAATAACTGGTGAAATTATTATGGAAGCTTTTGGTATTCAACCGGGCAAAGAAATTGGGATTATCAAAGAACGCATCAGAGAAGCTATACTGGAAGGAGATATTCGGAATGAACTGGAAGAAGCTATGCCTTTGATGCTGAAAATTGGGGAAGAAATAGGATTGGCGAAAATCGAAAAATAATCAAACTACCTGAAATCAGGGATTAGTCAGATGATTGAATTGCTATCAATTCAATCATCTGACATTAAATGAAACTATAGTATAGCATTATAACTTTAAAAGTTGCGTGAGGTATTCAGACTTGCCAAGTCTTGAGAGAGACTCTATGAATTGAGATTTTTTCAAAAGACTTGATAAGTCTCAACACTCCTTTTAGGTTTTAATCTGGTATTATTTTTTCAAGATTTTAAACTCCACCCGACGGTTTACTTTTCGGTCTTCATCAGTTCCATCAGTTTTTAACGGTTTTGTACTTCCATATGCTTTAATTTCAATTCTTCCGGCAGCAATGCCTTTTTTTACCAGATAATCTTTTACAGTTTTTACCCGTTTTTCAGAAAGTTTCATGTTATCATCCGGGTTTCCAATTATATCGGTATGCCCTTCAAGAATTATCTCAACCGAAGAATTTTGCTGAAGAAAATTAAAAAGCTGATCTAATTCTGAAAATGATTCTGGCAGCAGATAGGCTTCACTTTGAGCAAATATTACATTTTTCAGAATAAAATGCTCTTCATTTACCTCTATAGGTCTAAGATAAATGTTTTTAGCAAGGGGCGAGGTAGCTGATTGGGTAGTACTCAGACTTTCCATCTTCATTAAATATCCTTTTGCAACAGCCTGATAGGTATAGTTTTTCCCGGCAACAATTTTGGTCTGGTAGGTTCCTGTATTGTCAGATTGCAGAGTAGTAATTTTAATTCCTTCGGTTTGAAGACTAATTTCAGCCAGAATTGGCTTACCTGTTTTTTCATCCAATACTTTACCAGATAATATTATATCCAGAGGAAGCAACTTTCTTCTTATTGAGACCGTAGCACCAGCACAAGGATAATTTGTTTTGTCCCAGCCCTTCCACTTTCCAATCAGGTATTCATAACCATCTTTTATAGAATATTCGAGTGTTGCTTCATTGAAACAGAAACCCATTCCATTTTTTTCTTTTTCTTCTATCATTTGAGAAGTTCGGTATTTTAGCTTACCATTTTCAAAATTACCGGCAATACTAAATCTTGCATAATGATTGCGATCACGGTTGGTAGCTACATAATATATCCCTACTATCTTGTCTCCATGTTGCTGAAATGAATATTCGACTGCGTGTGTAGCTTCACCTTTTTTCCAATAACCTTGTTCATAGTACATTTTATAGCCATTTATCTTTTGAGCTTCCTCACTTTGGTCCAAAAATCCTGTCCAGCTCCCAGACAAATTCTGAGCTTCTACAAAAAAACAACTTAAAAAAAGGCTTATTAAAAAGAAAAAAACTTTCATCATTGCACTTGGTTTGAATCTGAGCAAAGATGAAAAATTCTAAAGAATTTCAATAGAAGAGACTAATATTTCAAAAATTATCTGGGATTTGAGGTGAAGTTTTGCTGTTTTTTCTCAACAACCTTGCTAATAATTTTCTCAGCGTGTATCCTTGAGTTTTCAATAAACCATACGTGGGTATCCATGCCTCCACACACTACACCCGCCAGATATAAGTTTTTAAGAGTAGTTTCCTGAGATTCAGTATCATAAACGGGATACCGTTTCGCATCAGGAGATAATTGCACACCTGTTTTTTCCAGAAAGGTAAAGTCAGGTTGGTAACCGGTCATAGCCAGCACAAAATCATTGGGTATTGTTATTTTACCTTCCGGTGTCTGAATAGTTGCTTCGGTTTCTTTAATTTCTGTGAGATATGAATTAAAATATGCTTTAATGCTTCCTTCTTTTATTCTGTTTTCAATATCTGGTTTTACCCAATATTTTACCCTGTCTGTAATTTTTTCACCTCTAATCACCATTGTTACCTCAGCCCCCTTGCGGTAAGTTTCCAGGGCAGCATCCACTGCCGAATTATTAGCCCCAACTACTATTACTTTCATACCTCCATAATAATGTGGGTCTTTGTAATAATGAGAAACTTTGGAAAGATTTTCACCGGGTATATGTAACAATGCCGGGATGTCATAAAAACCGGTTGCTATGATAACGCTACCTGCTTCAAATTCAGTTTTTGAGGTTTTTATACGCCAAAATCCAGCATTTTCATCCATAGTTACTTGTTTTACTTCTTCAAACAACCTGATATTTAACTGTTGCGACTGAGCTACCCGGCGGTAATATTCGAGTGCTTCTGCCCGTGTAGGCTTGGCATTATTAGACACAAAGGGAACTCCCCCTATTTCAAGCCTTTCAGACGTAGAAAAAAAGGTCATATTAGCAGGATAATGATATAATGAATTTACCAAGCATCCTTTTTCTATGATAGTATAAGACAATCCAGCTTTTTTAGCTTCCAGCCCGCACGCTAACCCGATAGGACCTCCTCCAACGATAAGTACATCTAACATTGTTACAATAGAATTTTCAGGGGAACAGCATCTGCAGGAAAAATGTTCAGGTTTAGCCAAAAAGCAAAAGTGCAAATGCCAAAAGAAAGAAGGCTCCGGCAAGAATAGAGCAAATATTGCTAAGACGGGCAAGTTGGTAGTTTTCAGGTTTTACGTCAAACCACCAGAAAATAAACAGCATAATAAGCTGATGCCATAAAAACTCAGGATAAGCATACCAGGGACCTCTGTACCACCAATGCCAGTCTGATGGATAATTTTTATTTTCCTCCCGATTATTGATGGTATGATTAAGAGGCAGACGGACAAGAAAAGCGACAATTGCCAAGACAAACAGCAAAATAGCCCATATTTTCATAGCTTAAATATGATTTTACAGAAAGCGTTTTTAGTAATTCAATTATTAAAAAAGTCTATTTCAGAAAAGTAGAATATGGTTGAAGCAACATTTAAAATCTCCAACCATATTTATTATGTCACTACTGCATTACCAAATCTACCTCTGCTACAATTTCACTTTTATTTTCTGTATCCTGTTTGTCAAAAAAACGGGTTTTAAGATGATACGTTTCGCCAGCTTTCATAGGGTCGCCTGTAGTAAGAACAGATTCCAGTTCCTTTGCTTTTTCCGGATCAATACCTTCTGCCATTCTGGCAAAAACATCATCTACACTCAACACTTTGTTTCCGGCTTTATCGGTCAGTAAAACCATACAACCCGGAAATGCTTTTCCATCTTTTATTTTGAAATTTGAGACTCCAGTAACAACTACCATTATTTTAGACCCAAGTGTTATTTTATTGCTGCCTAATTTATTACCATCTCCATCAGATAGATAGGCATCATCTACTGTAAAGCCATTGTAGCTTATTGACAAACCAGTAGTAAGGTCTTTTTTTACGCCGGCACTACATCCGGCGAGAAAAGGGATAATGATTAAAATAAAAAGTTTTTTCATAATTATTATAGATTTAAGTGTTTTAATGACACGTAAATTTGGCAATATTAGTTTGAAAATCAAGCATTTCGGAAAGAAATCTGTTTGGTTAAAAGATTGTAAAACAGACTCATCTCTAAAAATTACAGCTTCTTTACCCATAATCTTTGTTTAATCAGAAAACCCGTCTGAATTTTCAGATTTTGTAGGTATTTGCATCTATCTTTGTTTCAAAAACATCTTAATTAATCAACCCTTATTTTTTATTCTATGCCCCTTATTTTACCTGTCCGTGGCATTTCGCCTGTCTTTGGAAAAAATTGTTTTATAGCCGAAAACGCTACTGTAGTCGGCGAAGTAATTATGGGTGATGACTGCACAGTTTGGTTTAATGCTATAATCAGGGGAGATGTACACAGTATTACTATCGGAAATAAAACCAATATTCAGGATGGAGCGGTCATACATTGTACTTATCAGCGTCATAAAACTACCATTGGAAGCAATGTTTCTGTTGCTCACAATGCCATTGTTCATGGTTGTACGATAGAAGACAATGTATTGATAGGCATGGGAGCTATTATTATGGATGGTGCTATTATAGAAACGGGCTCTATTATAGCTGCCGGGGCTATTGTTTTACAAAATACCCGTGTAGAAGCCGGAAGTATTTTTGGTGGGAATCCTGCTCGTTTTCTCAAAAAAGTATCTTCCGAACAAACTGAAATCATTACCCGTACCGCCAATAATTACCCTATGTATGCAGGATGGTTTAAAGACGAAAAGTGATTTTATTGATAAATTTCTCTTTTTTCAGAAACTTTTGAAAATTAAATTCCAAAATTAGGTATCACCAAAAGATTTTGGTAGTAAATTTGCAGCTCACTTACAAGGATATATTATGAAAGTCTGGCAAAAAAGTTGGTGGAAAATATTATGTGTAATTCTGGTATTTTATACAATTATCGGAGGTTTTCTGATGCCGGTGCCACATGTGGAAATAGTCCGTGAAACCATTCGTAATATGAATTTTCATGTAGCTCTTTGGTTTGCCATGATGACAATTCTAACCTTTTCAGTTGTTTATTCCATTCGTTATCTGCGTTCGGGTAATCAAGTTGATGATGATATTGCTGTAGAAACTGCCAATACGGGTATCTTACTTGGGGTGCTGGGACTTGCAACCGGCAGTATTTGGGCAAGATATACCTGGAATAATGGCTTGGAAGGTGGCTTGGAAGTGTGGTGGGCAAATGATGTAAAACTGAATATGGCTGTTATTGCTGTATTAATTTATGTAGCGTATATAGTGTTGCGTGGCTCTTTTACAGACGACCAGCAACGGGCGAGGGTAAGTGCTGTGTATAATATTTTTGCTTATGCTATGCTTATCCCTTTGCTTTATATTTTACCGAGAATGTGGTCGTCACTGCATCCGGGGCAGGGAGGTAATCCGGGTTTTAATGCTTATGATTTGGATAATAATCTTAGAATGGTTTTTTATCCCTCTATTATTACCTGGACGTTACTTGCTTTGTGGATTAGTTCGCTTCGCATTCGTGTAAAGGTTTTGAGAAGAAAATTACTTGAAAAAATGGTTGCCTGATAAATATTAAAATTATGTTGAAAAAAATTAGTGCCTTTGTCATTGCGTTAGGATTTTATCTGAATACTTATGCTCAGAATGAGCCGGTAGAGATGGCAGATGTCATGCGTTCTAACGGAAAAATTTATGTGGTAGTAGCAGTAGTTGCTCTGATTATGGGAGGTATTTTGGCATATCTGATAGTATTAGACCGAAAAATCACCAAGCTCGAAAAAGAAAACAAATAAAATTCTTATCTCCGGCATCTGCCGTAAATTATTACACATATGAAACTCTCTTATATTATTGGTATTATTATCATTGCTGTAGCTGTGGCGGTAATAGCTACTACTTCATTTGATGCCGGAACTTATGCCGACTTTGGTGTTGCCAAACAACTGGCTTCTGATGGCAATAACAAAGAAATTCATGTGGTGGGTACCTTGAAAAAAGATGCATTGGGCAAAGTGGTAGGACTTGAATATCAGCCTGAAATTGACCCGAATCAGTTTGCTTTTCAGTTAATTGATACCAAAAATCAGGAAACCAAAGTAATTTACAGCAATGCCAAGCCACAGGATTTTGAGAAATCCGAGAAAGTAGTAATCATCGGCAAAATGAAAGGCAATGTGTTTTATGCCAGTAAAATTCAGATGAAATGTCCTTCCAAATACCAGGAAGATGTAAAATTTAAGACCAAAGACAACAAGCAGGCTGGCTTATAAATATTTCTTTTATGTATCGTGTTCTGCTTTTTTTTCTGCTTACGATACCTGCAATGGCACAGCAGCCAAATATTTATTTTGAGCAAATTCCTGCCAGAAGAATCCTGTATGCTGATTGTGCCAATGAAATTAAAATATTCTCTAAGTGCACCACTTGCAGTGAATTAACGGTAACAGCCACCAACGCTGAAATCTTAAAATCTGAAAAAGAAGAAACTTATTTAATTGTTCCCAATAAAAGAGAGGATTTAGGATGGGGGATTCTCCAACCTCTCCCTGTAACCCTCTATGTAAAATACTCTTACAAAGATAGCTGGCATACAGATAGTTTGGTATTTGGCAATGTAGAGGAACTACCCACTCCTGAATTAAGTGTTATCATTCTTCCTAAAATACAATATACCAGAATAGGCGAAATCAAGAATACTTTACAAGAACGATTAAACAGAGTAATTCTACATTTAATAGCAAATGATAATTACTTCTCAAATTTTTGCTCTTCTGACAAAAGCTACAGAGCTAATAAAATAGAAGTTAAAATTATCAGCCAAAAGAACAGAAAGATGGAAAAACAAATAGCAGTAATTGATAATACCAAAGGTACTGTTGATTTGTGGGCTTTTTTAAAAAAAGAAAACTTAAAAAAGTATAATTTGGTAGCAATTAGATGTTTGTCATTTGACAGAAAAGATTTTAGAGGAAAGATACTTTCTTATGAAAGTTCTACAAACTGGTACTATATTGATTTAGACTCTCATTATTAAATTGTAATTTTTATTTAGGTGTTTGGAAGGTATAACGATTACTATACATTCCGTTTAATTCAAGTTGTTTATGCTTCACACTACTATTGGCAATATCGGGCATTTTTGTGTGGTGGTTTCATTTGTAACAGCATTGGTTTCAGCAATTGCTTATACACTTTCTACACAAAAAGATGAACTACAGGCAAATATTTGGCGTAAATATGCCAGAATAGCTTTTTTTATACATGGTGCTGCGGTGCTGGGTGTAGTAACAAGCCTGTTTTATATTATTTACAATCATTTCTTCGAGTACCATTATGCCTGGAAGTATTCGTCTTACAGTCTGCCTGTACATTTTATTCTTTCTACTTTCTGGAACGGGCAGGAGGGAGGCTTTTTGCTTTGGATATTCTGGCAATTTGTGCTGGGCATTTTTCTGATACGAATCAATAAAAATTGGGAATCTCCGGTGATGGCACTGGTAATGGCTACGCAGGCATTCCTTTGCTCAATGGTGTTAGGCGTAGTATTTTTTGACACAGTAAAAATAGGCAGTTCCCCTTTTGTACTCTTGCGGGAAGCCATGCCTGAGTTACCTATTTTCAAAATGAAGCCAGATTTTGTACCGGAAGACGGGCAGGGTTTAAATCCTCTTTTGCAAAACTACTGGATGATAATTCACCCACCGACTTTATTTCTGGGTTTTGCCAGCACTATTGTACCTTTTGCCTTTTGCATTGCAGGACTCTGGCAAAAAAAATATACTGAATGGGTAAAAGCAGCCATGCCCTGGGCTTTGTTTTCGGTTTGTATTTTGGGAATAGGTATCATGATGGGAGCCTATTGGGCTTACGAAACGCTTAATTTTGGGGACTACTGGAACTGGGACCCGGTAGAAAATGCTTCTTATGTCCCCTGGCTGGTAATGGTTGCTGCCATTCATACCATGATTATCTATCGAAAAAACAAAGGGGCTTTAAAAACCACCATTATCCTCACTATCAGTGCTTTTATTTTAATATTATACGCTTCTTTCCTGATTAGAAGTGGCATTTTGAGTGATGTTTCTGTCCATTCCTTTACAGATTTAGGCTTAAGAGGACAATTACTGATTTTGTTGGGTTTCTTTACAATTCTATCAATCTTTTTTTGCATCAGGCACTGGAAAGATATTCCAACTTCTTCACAGGAAGCCAGTATTTATACCAAAGAATTCTGGATTTTTATGGGAGTTACGGTTTTGTGTTTGTCTGCTTTTCAGGTATTGGTTTTTACTTCTATTCCGGCAGTCAAGGTATTGATAGAAACTTTTGGTGGAGTGTCTTCACTGGCTCCTCCGGCAGATGCGGTTGGGTTTAATGCCAGATTCCAGTTGATATTTGCCTTATTTATCGGTCTTTTTTCAGCGATTGGGCAGTATGTTTTCTGGAACAGACTGGAAAAGCAAAACCTGTGGCAGACCTTTTCGTTGCCTGTTATTCTTTCATTGGTAACTACACTTGCAGTTGTTGCCCTTGCTAAAATGAAATTACAGGAGTGGAATTATATGCTGTTGCTCTTTACTTCTTTGTTTTCTCTGTTTGGTAATGGCATTGTACTGGTAAAACTGCTTCGCAGTAATTACAAAATTGCCGGTGGGGCAGTAGCTCACCTTGGTGTAGCTTTGATGTTAATTGGTATTTTGTTTGCGTCCGGTTATTCTAAAGCGGTTTCATTGAATAACTCAGGTATGTTGCTTTTTAAAGAAGATGATGCTAACAATACCCGCAATAAAGAAAACACCTTACTTTGGATTAATCAACCTACCAAAATGGACAGGTTCTGGATTACATACAGAGGGAAACGAATGGAATTACGCAAAACACCCGGTTTCTATAAAAGAGATGTGTTTTTGCCTACCAAAACCGACTATAAGTTTCTGGCAAAAAGTGACATTATCTGGAATGGCAAAACATATTTTAAAACCGGTGATACTGTAGAAGCCTATCCGGAAAATTATTATTATGAAATAGAATGCAGAGAATCTGATGGTAGTATTTTCAGAATGTATCCTCGGGTACAAATAAATCCACAGATGGGAAATGCAGCCTCTCCGGATATTTACAAAGAATGGGGAAGAGATGTATATGCTCACATCACAGATGCTCCTAATCCTACTACTGAACGACAATGGAGTAAAACCCAAACTGAACATATTGCACTGAAAGATACTTTTTATATCAATGATTATGTAGCTCAACTGAGAGATGTGGTAAGAACAGAAGTGCCGGGAGTACAACTTTCTAAAAGTGATGCTGCGGTAAAAGCAGATATCAGAGTAATGACCAAAGATGGCGAATTTAAATTACAACCCGTTTTCATTATCAAAGATGGGAAAGTAGGTATGCCTCTTGAAATTTCAGAAGAACTGGGGGTAAGAATAGCTTTCGCCGGAATAGACCCTAAAACAGGAATATTTACTTTTAACATCAACACTACTCAAAGAGATTTTATCATTCTGAAAGCCACCGAAAAGCCCTGGATAAATTTGCTTTGGATGGGAGTATTGGTAATTGTTGCCGGTTTTGTATTGGCTATATTCCGTAGGGCTAATGATTTAACGGCAAAAAAATCTGAGAAAGAGCTTGTTCCAGCAGAATAATCCTCAATGCGTAGAAATAAAAAAACCGGATTTTTAGATAAAGTCCGGTTTTTTTATTTCCATAGATTTTACTTCCCAAATTTAGCTTTCAACATTGCCAGAGCATCAGTTTCATTCACAGTTTCCTGTTTTTCAGATTTTTTACCTGTAGGTTTCTTTTCTGTCAATCCATTTCCCTTCATCGAAAGAGCAATCCGTTTTCTCGCAATATCTACTTCCGTAACCGTAACCATCACCTTTTGCTGAACTTTTACTACTAATTTGGGATCAGAAACATACGTGTCAGAGAGCTGACTGATATGTACCAATCCATCCTGATGCACACCAATATCTACAAAAGCACCAAAGTTAGTTACATTGGTTACAATACCTGGCAATTTCATACCTATTTTCAGGTCTTCCATTTTATTGATACCTTCTGTAAAGCTAAAAGTTTCAAATTTCTGTCGAGGGTCACGACCTGGCTTGGCAAGCTCCTGAATAATATCTTTTAATGTTGGCAATCCTATTGTATCAGTAACATATTTTTGAATTTCAATCTTGTTACGTAAGTCGGCATTCTTTATCAAGTCGGCTATTGAACAATTCAAATCTTTTGCCATTTGTGAAACAATATGATAGCTCTCCGGATGGACTGCTGAAGAATCTAATAGATTTTCAGATTCACGAATCCTTAAAAAACCGGCACACTGTTCATAAGCTTTCTCTCCCATACGTGGTACTTTCTTTAAATCTTCACGAGACTTAAATGCTCCGTTCTGATTCCGATATTCTATAATATTTTGAGCCAGCGTTTTGTTTAAGCCAGAAACATAATTCAATAATTGCTTACTGGCAGTGTTTACTTCTACTCCTACAGCATTTACACAGCTCATTACTACGTCATCAAGGCTGTTTTGCAGGAAACTCTGATTTACATCATGCTGATATTGTCCTACACCGATAGATTTAGGATCTATTTTTACCAGCTCAGCCAGTGGGTCCATGAGACGTCTGCCTATCGATACTGCTCCTCTCACAGTTACATCATAATCCGGAAATTCTTCACGGGCCACATCTGACGCAGAATAAACTGAGGCTCCACTTTCGTTTACCATCACTATCAGTATTTCGGCTGGCAAGCCTAGTTTTTTTACAAAATCTTCAGTTTCACGACTGGCTGTTCCGTTTCCTATGGCAATGGCTTCTACTTCATATCTGGCAGATAGTGCCAGAATAGTTTGCTCAGCAAGAGCCTTTTTATTATTCATTTCAGGATAAATCACATCATTATGAAGCAATTTACCCTGTCTGTCAAGTACTACCACCTTACAACCTGTTCGGAAGCCTGGATCAATAGCCAATACATTTTTTTGTCCTAAAGGAGATGCCATCAGCAATTCCCGTAGATTTTCAGCAAAAACCTTAATGGCTTCATCATCAGCTTTGGTTTTGAGCTGCATTCTCACATCTGTTTCAATAGAAGGCTTCATCAGACGCTTATAGCTGTCAGATATTGCCAATTTTATCTGCGACCATGCTTCCCCTTTGTTGTCTTTACCCAGTGTAAAAGTCTCATTCAGTTTTTCAATAGCCTCATCTTCATCAGGAAAAATATCAAGCATTAAAAAACCTTCATTTTCGCCCCTACGCATAGCTAGCATTCGATGAGAAGGTATATCTTTAACAGGCTCTGTTAAATCAAAATAGTCTTTAAATTTCTGAGCTTCAGTTTCTTTCCCAGCCATTACTTTCGACTGTACCACTGCGGTCTCCATAAAGAAATGCCGTATTTTGGCACGGGCTTCCTGATTTTCATTTACTACTTCTGCAATAATATCCCGGGCTCCGGCAAGTGCTTCCTCTATTGAACCAACACCTTTTTCTGCATCAACAAATGTTTCAGCCAATGATTGTATACTATCAACAGTTTGCTCAAAAATGTGGGTTGCCAGTGGTTCGAGTCCTTTTTCACGGGCAATGGTAGCACGAGTTCTGCGTTTGGGTTTATAAGGCAGGTATAAATCCTCAAGTTCAGTAAGTGTGGCAGCAGCATTGATTTTAGCTTCAAGTTCTTCTGTCAGCTTGCCTTGGTCAATTATAGATTTCAAAATGCTTTCCCGCCGTTTTTCTAATTCCCTGAGCTGATTTATACGATCACGTATTGTTGCAATCTGCACCTCATCCAGATTGCCAGTAGCTTCTTTCCGGTAGCGGGAAATAAAAGGTACTGTTCCTCCTCCATCTAATAATTCTACAGTAGCTGTTACCTGACTTTCAGAAATTTGTAATTCCTGAGCAATAATAAAATAATGCTTCATAAATAAATGTAAAATATCAATATGCAGTTTTTGTATTGCAAACATTCCTGTTTGCTGTCAGTTTTTAGGGAGACAAAAGTACATTTTAGGTACTGGAAGTTATCCACGAGTTATCCACCAATATATCGCATGAGTAGAGAAATATGTTATAAAAATCGAAATAGTTATTTCTACACGGAGCTGCTAAAGCTGGTTTAGAGGGGTCAGGTATGGATAACAAAAAAGGCTTACGAATGATTCGTAAGCCTTTTTTGTTATTGTGGAAGTTGAGGGATTCGAACCCCCGACCCTCTGCTTGTAAGGCAGATGCTCTGAACCGGCTGAGCTAAACTTCCTTTCTGTACTGCCTCTTCAAAAAGGTTCGGCAAAGGTACGGCTATTTTTTTAAGATGCAATAGATTCTGAAAAAAAATTATAAGATTTTTTATTAAGTAATTTTTTTAGTTCAAATTTGGGACTTGAACGGAGAAATTAGTGAAAAAGTTTATAAATTTTCTTTTTTTTGGATTACTTAGCAGATATTTTTACATTAAGAGATAATTATTTTATACCTTATTCAAACAATAACATTTATCCCCATCTTATTCTAACATCAACAAATCTATGCTCGAAGCAATAATAAGTTTAGTTACTCTTATCGTGATGGAGGTAGCCTTAGGTATTGATAATATTATATTTGTATCTATTCTGGCAAGCAAACTACCTGTTTCACAACAACCACGGGCAAGACGAGTATGGATGATTGCCGGTATTTTGATGAGAATAGCCCTGCTGGCAATACTTATGTTTTCTCTTCAGCATCTTAAGTTTGAAATTATAAAATTTAATATTGCTGAATTAAGAATAGAACTTAGTGGGAAAGATCTGATATTGGTAAGTGGTGGATTATTTTTAATTTTTAAAAGTGTAAAAGAAATTCATGAGAAACTCGAAGGAGAAGAAACGACAGAATCTACTTCTCTGAAAAATTCGTTTGCACAAGTAGCCGGGCAAATTATTTTGGTAGATTTAATTTTCTCTATAGATTCTATTATTACTGCCATAGGCATTACCAATACTGAAGAAATCAGCAATCTGGCTATTATGGCAGCAGCCGTAGTTTTAGCCATGTTCGGAATGTTCTGGTTTGCCAAGCCTCTGGGAGATTTAGTAGTAAAACACCCCACTCTTAAAATGCTTGCCCTTTGTTTCTTATTACTTATTGGAGTATTGCTGGTGGCTGAAGGATTTGATGGTCATATTTCTAAAGGCTATATATATTTTGCAATGGGATTTAGTATTTTGGTGGAAATACTAAATATCTATATCCGAAAGCAAGACGAAACCCCTGTACAACTTAAAATGCCTCATTTAAAAGAAGAAGAGGCAGCAGAAACTTGGAAAGATTAATAAAAAAATCCCTGTTTTTATAGAACAGGGATTTTTTTATTGAGTAAATTTTGCAATCCTACTTATTTACCCAATAGTCTACTACCAATACCTTTTCAAGATATGGTTGTAAAATACTTCCAAACTCCTTGTGAGCCGGATGTGGCAAGTAAATTTCTCTATCTTTTTCGGAAGCAAAAGTTAGAAAAAAACAATGTGTAAATCCCTGATTCAGGTTTTCAGGACTGTTGTTCAGTCCCCATTCCAAATCTTTGATTTCTTTAATTTTGGAAGGCAGGGCTTTAAAAGCATTTTCTACAGTTTTGATTTGTTCGGGGGTAGCACTATCTTTGAATTTGAATAAAACAACATGACGCAGCATTTTTTTTGATTTTATCTCTTCATTTTTTGGAATAATAACATCTCCTAACAATAAGCTGAATACAGCCAGAATAGTAAGAATCGTAAGTTTCATATTTTTAAATTTATAGGATTGTAAGCTCTAAAGTAAGCAAATATTTTACAAAGTATTCTTTACTCTTTATATAGTTGATAAAAATCGTCTTTATGAAAAATGATAATCCGGGTTATGATCCCACAGAAATCGAAATTATTAAAGCCAAATGTAAAAAATCAGGAAAAAACTTTGTTTTGAACCAAGATGAAGAACAAAGCGAAGAATTTGCCCATTTTTTATTTGTTGGTAAGCACGAGGGTACTGAAGTTATTTATGATACGGCTATGTTTACCTTGCATTTATACCACAGCAGTCTGTTAATGGAAAAATCGGAAGAGGCTGCGGAAAAACAGTTTCCAGGTTATAAACGTCCTCAAATTACAGAAGATGGGGAACTTCTGGTAGCTGAAACAGAAAATGAAGAAATTGAGATTTTTAAAATGGAGCTTATTGACGAGTGGGAAGAAACTGAGGCTGTAAAAGTCCAAGAGTATTTGGATATAGACACTGATTTTGACTATGGTATTGCTCTTGAGATAGCTCTCAATGTAGAAGAAATTACAGAGCAAGTCATTACTGATTTCGTAACCAAATTCAATACTGGAACCTTAAAGCTAGATACTACTTTATATAGTTTTAAAACAGAAGAAGATGAAGACTAAAATAAACAGGGGCTGCATATAAATACAGCCCCTGTTTATTTTATCTGATTAAGTTTATCCAACCTTTCCAACGTCTTTTTTCATAATAAATAAGATAGTAATAACCTCCTGAAGGGAAATTTGTACCCGCCCATTTAAAATTACGATCATCAGTTTTATAAACTACTTTTCCCCATCGGTTGTAAATTTCAATTTTTCTGAATTGGTCATCACAATTATCTAATGGTAAGTCGGGAATAGAAAAATAACTATTAAGTGTATCTACTTCCGGATTTGGCGTAAACATATTAACCGGTAAAAAATCATATTGGACTTCCAGGTCTTTTACTGAAATAGTTACTTTTACTGTATCAAATCTATCAGGCTGACACGAATTATCTTCTGTTATAAAATCAATAATAAACTTATTATCCGGAACCACTCCCAGCGAACTACAAGGAATTTTCCAGATAAAAGGAATCGTTAGCTTACCTTGTCCTGATTTAGGAGTATCATATTCTATTCCCACCTCTTTTAATGAAAAACCTCTGCCTTCTGCCCGTACCATCAATATATCATTATCTGGGTCGGTTGCAATTACATTAAACGCAACAGTTTCTCCGGCAATCTTATTAGCCGAATTTCCGGATAGGGTAGTCTCTATAGAAGGTGGCTGACTAGGTCTGGCTTCAAATCTGAGTTTTACAGTTACAGTATCAGGTGTAACAGTGCCACATCTGCGTTCTTTCAAAATAAAATCTACTGTATAAGTATTTCCAGTCTTTAGACTGCAATCAGGTTTCCATTGAAATGGTATTTTTATATTATCATTCGTTGTAAGAATATTAGTAAATGTCATCAAAGCTGCAGGCAATGTAAACCCTCTTCCTATTGCTTCAACAGATACAGAATCAAAATCAGCATTTGTACCCAGAACGTTAAAAGACAATTGATTACCTGCTATAATAGTAGCTTGATTGCCGGGTAAATCAGTACTTATCTTTGAAGCAATACTGGGTCGTGGCTCAAAATCAAACAACACCCGAATGGTATCAGTCCTCGGAAAAGGACATCCCTCATCTTCTACAACTACTCTTAGGTCAAAAGGCTGACCAGGTATATTGGTAGAACAATTAGCCCAGCAAAGTTTTGCTCTGAGTGTATCTGTATTTGATTTTACTGTACCACTTGTCGGAGTAAGACTTACATAATAAGACGGAAAGTTGGTTTGTATGATTCTGGTTTTTAGTAATGAACTTGGATTGGTAGTACCTGAGGTAAACTGGTCATTTAATAGCAAATCAAAGCATCTTGATTCATTAGCCTTTACTGTGATAGTACTGTTTCTTGCAATATTTTTACCTTCTTTTTTCATAGCTACAACAGGCGAAAGATTGCGAGGACAATCAATTACGGCTATCTGAAAATCTCTTCTTACCAAACCTATCTGTCTCCCATTTCGATATTCATTGCAAACCACCGAAAATACATATAAGCCTGTTTTAGATGCAGTGAAAGTAATCAGTCCGGTTTTACTATCTATACTTACCGGTTGGGAGCCCTGAATAATATTATTCAAACTATATCCACTTGCCCATCTTATTACTGGATAAGGAGCTGCTGTATTTTGGTCTAAAATTGGAGGAGGGTTGGGTGCTGTACCATTTCCAGCTCTACCGGCTAAAGGTGTATCCAAATAGTAAGTTAGTACATCTCCATCTGCATCTTTTGCTCCAAACGGGAAGAAAAAAGGTTCATTTATACAAGCATAATCACCCTGAACCGTTGGAAATTGTGGAGAACTGTTTATAAAACGATTCCCATTTACACTCACCGGAGGAAATTCCATGTAAAATGCATTCCCGACAGAACCAGGAGTTTGAATATTGTCAATTACATTATTTCGGCAACATCTTTCCCATACCACATAATAACCTCCGGCATCAGAAAAATTAGAAGGGGAAAGGTTTATATTTACAGCATAACGAAGCAGCAATGTACTTAAACTACCTACCGTACAGCTTGGATTGTTGTAGGTTACAGGAGTAGAAGATATTTTAAGTAATGTAACATTACCCATTAAAAAATTATCTGACTTTCTGTAAACAGATGCTATGATTTGGGCATCTTCTGCACTTGCTTGCCCATTAATTTTGTCAAAATATAAGTTTAGCCCCAACTCAAAACGATAATCAGAAGTTTGACGATCTATCAGATAAAACTCTCCACCGACAATGTGTGTAGCAAAGACGGGTAATGGGAAAATCAGCAAGAATATCCATTTGTAAATTTTTTTCATAAACAAGGCTCAGGGATTTATATGATATAATCTGTTTTTTCTAAAAAATCAACTTAGATTTATTGTAATTTTGTACGTTTTGAATTTAAAATTTAAGACCTGTCTGCAAAGATAAGGGTTGCACGGTCTTAAAATTTTGTCTAATTGTTTATATTAATGAAACGAAGAAAAAAAGAAAAATCTTTTGTAATTGAAAATATAAAGGTAGAAAGTTTTGCAGCGGAAGGAAAATGTATTGCCCGATATAATGAAAAAGTAGTTTTTATTGAAGGTGTAGTGGCTCCCGGCGATGTAATTGATATTCAAATAACGAAAGAGCGAAATAACTACATGGAAGGTAAGCCGGTTGCGTATCATGTTCTTTCTACAATGAGAACTCAACCATTCTGTCAACATTTTGGAATATGTGGTGGCTGCAAATGGCAACATATTCCTTATGAAACCCAAACCATCCAAAAACAGCAACAGGTAACAGATAATTTGCAACGTATCGGAAAAGTAATTTTACCTGACATTCAACCCATATTACCCTCTGCCCAAACAACATTTTATCGTAATAAACTGGAATTTACTTTTTCAGATAGTCGCTGGCTTACTTCGGAAGAAATAGCTTCGGGAAATGAATTTAATCGTAATGCTCTTGGTTTTCACATTCCGGGCAGATATGATAAAATTCTGGATATTAATCACTGCTATCTTCAGGCTGACCCCTCTAATGAAATAAGACTTGCTGTTAAAAAATATGCTATAGAAAATAATTTTTCTTTTTTCAATCAGTATAAAATGCAGGGGTTTTTACGAAACCTCATTATTCGTACTACTTCTACAGGAGAATTGATGGTGATTGTACAACTTGCAGAAAACCAGCCAGAATCTATCGAAAAACTGATGACTTTTGTCAGAGATTCTTTTCCTCAGATTACTTCACTACATTATGTAATCAATACCAAAGGCAACGATACTTTTTTTGACTTAGAAGTAATCAACTTTGCCGGGAAAGACCATATTCTGGAAAAAATGGAAAATCTGAAATTCCGAATTGGTCCGAAGTCATTTTACCAAACAAACTCTGAGCAGGCTTTTGAATTATATAAAATTACCAGACAACTTGCAGGTTTACAAGGTACTGAAACGGTATATGACCTTTATACAGGCACTGGTACCATTGCTCTTTTTGTAGCAAATCAGGCAAAAAAAGTAGTAGGATTAGAGTATGTAGCTATGGCAGTAGAAGATGCCAAACTTAATGCTCAGCTAAATGGCATTTCTCATGCCGATTTTTTTGCAGGTGACATGAAAAATATCCTGACTACTGAATTCATAGCATGGCATGGCAAACCGGATGTAATTATTACCGACCCTCCCCGTGCCGGCATGGATGCTGAAGTAGTTACTACTATTTTACAGGCATCTCCCGAAAAAATTGTGTACGTGAGCTGTAATCCGGCTACTCAAGCCCGTGACTTGGCTCTTTTGGACGAAAAATATTATGTTAGCTATGTACAGCCCGTTGATATGTTTCCTCATACTTATCATGTAGAAAACGTGGTCTTACTTGAGAAAAGAAAAGTGTAACGACCTAATTCTTAACTGTATCTTAATATTGTAGCTTGTACTTTTGTAAGTATTTACAAAAAAGTATTATTCTATGATTTTAAAATTACACTTAAGATTAATTCTGTCAATCATCTTTTGTCAGGTAAGTTTTTTATTGTACGCACAAGTTACACTTACTTCATCTCCTTATACAGAAAACTTTGATAGTATAGGACAGGGATTGCCCACAGGCTGGACTCTCAGAACAGGTGCAACGGCTTCATCTCCTGGAAATATTTCATCTACTTTCAATAAGAACACAATAGGATGGAACAGTACTGCCGGAGCTTTCAAAAACTTTGCATCTGGTGATATAGGTTCTGCGGCAGCCAGTGATACATCTGCTACAGGAGTTCAAAAAACAGCAACTGATAGGGCATTGGGTATTCGGCAGACCAGTGCTTTTGGTGACAATGGGTCAGCATTTGTACTGCAATTGGCTAACACTTCCGGTAAAACAGGATTAGTTCTAAAATTCAAATTGCAGTCATTGGACGCAAACTCTCCTCGTGTAGCCACATGGAAAATAGATTATGCTATTGGAGCATCTCCAACTTCCTTCACCAGTGATAGTCAAAGTTTTACAACAGGAGGCAGTAAATTTTCCAATACAGATGTAACTGTAAACTTTGGAGCTTCTCTTGATAATCAAACTGAGCCTATTTGGATTAGAATAGTTACACTTTCAGCTACTTCAGGCTCTGGAAATCGTCCATCAACGGCAATTGATGATGTAAGTTTAGAATTTAATTCAAATGGCACTCCCTCCCCTAATCTTGTCATCTCAGGCTCTTTAAACCCTTTTATAACTTCACCCGGCACACCATCTTCAGAACAAAATTATACAATTTCCGGTACTAATCTGGTATCAGATGTTACTATCACAGCTCCTTCAGATTTCGAAATCAGGACTTCTTCCAGCAGTTTTACTAACAGTGTTACTTTGCCTCAAACAAGTGGAACTGTAGCAAGCACACAAATTTTTGTTCGGTTCAATCCTGTCAGCAGTGGAACAAAAGCTGGCAATATTACCCATGTTTCTGGTTCTGAAAGTAAATCTCTGTCTGTATCAGGCTCTAATCCGGGGGCATTGCTTACTATTGCTCAAGCTCGTGCAACTTCTTTAGGCTCTTTGGTAAATGTAGGTGGAAGAGTAACTGTCGCAAAACAATTCGGTACAAATGAAATTACTTTCCAAGATGCAACAGGTGGTATGTCGGTATATATTTCTGATGATGCTTCTGAATTAGCCGGACTTACAATGGGTGACAGTATTACAGTTTCAGGAAAAACTTCTGAATTTCAGGCTACTACTGGACAGGCAGGTACAGGCAATTTTCAAATTTCAGGCACTGCTACGGAGGTTACTGTTACCAAAATCGGGAACTCATCAAGGATTATTACTCCAAAGACCATTACGCTCAGCCAGTTTGCAGAAAATCTTGAAGGGCAACTTGTAACCATCAATAATGCAACTTTTACAGAAACAGGAAATTTTAAAGCTGAAACCAACTATACAATTTCTGATGCTTCTGCCATTAATAAACAACTTCGGACCGATGTAGATACAGATCTTTTTGGAGATAATATTTCTACTATTCCTCAAGGACAAATTTCGATTACAGGCATTATTACTCAATTCAGGGGTACTTATCAAATCAAACCACGTTCTCGGGCTGACATTCCGGATTCAAAACTTGTAACCTATATAAATACTGTCAATGATGCTACTTCTAAAAATCAAACCTTAGATATTGGCACCTGGAACCTGGAGTGGTTTGGAGATGCATCGAATGGACCTACAGATAATAATTTGCAGGCACAGAATGCAGCAAAAGTACTCGCTGAGCTGGATTTGGACCTGGTAGGTGTAGAGGAAATTGTAGATATAAATCTTTTTAGAAACATGCTTGTCCAGCTCAATGCCCTCAAGCCTGGAAATAATTATAAAGGCTTTCTTACCCCACTTGCTCAAAGCCAAACTCAAAAAGTAGGTTTTATTTTTAAAGGGAGTGTGATAGATTCAGTGAACAGTAAGTTCAGTATTGCACCGGTCACAGTTTCTTCTTCTTCATGGGCTTATAATGGTAGTGTTTCCAGGCCTCCCTACGAGTTTGAGTTTGATTTTAAGTATGGTAATAACCAAAAGAAACGCCTGAAAGCCATTGTATTACATGGCAATGCTGGAAATACTGACCAGCCTAAGCGTTTGGCAGATTATCAGGAACTTAAAACTTATATGGATAATCAATTGAGCAATGTACCTGTTGTTGCTATTGGCGACTGGAATGATATGATAAAAGGCTCGATTGATGGCAGTAATATAGAATCTCCTATGAAAAATTTTGTAACAGATTCTACTCACTATAAATTTCTTACCGCCCCTTTGCATGATCTGGGATTATCCTCTCAAACTCTTGGTTCTCTTATCGACCATATCCTGATTTCTGATGAATTATTTCCTTACTATTTGAATGGTACTACACGAGTAGCTTCGGTAAGTTTTATACCCGGTTATTATTCAACCACCTCTGATCATACCCCAGTCTGGACAAGATTACTATTTCCTGATTGCTCTTTACTTACTCAACCCGTTATTTCTCTTTCCGGAGATAAAATAGTCAGTACCAATTTAACATTGACGTCAAGTAGTGTTCAGGGGAATCAATGGCTTAAAAATGGTGTCGAAATTCCGGGTGCTACCCAACAAACTTACTCAGTAAATGCCCCCGGAAGTTATGCTGTAAGAGTCACTCTAAATGGTTGTTCTGCAACTTCTAACAGTGAGGTTATTGCTGCCTCTGAGCATTTTTCTTCTGACCAAATCAGTATTTTTCCTAATCCAACTCACGGCAACATAAAAATAACTCACCTGATTAACCAACATAACTATGAAGTGTATCTTATGAATTCGCAGGGGATAATAATTGCTCATTATGATGGAAATGAAGAGTTGATAAATACTCAACTCAGTAAAAAATTATCTACGTCTGAATCAGGCTTATACTTTATCAAAATTAACAATACTTTGCTAAAAGTAATTAAAGATTAAGATGCGATTAAATCAAGAATGGCTTAGCATTTTAAGCCATTCTTGATTTAATTACGAAAGTTCATTCATCAAACTAGTGCATTGGGTATCTTATTTGAGATATTTTCTTACTGGCTGTTTTTAAAATCATCTCCTGCAAAGCCTACTCAATATCCTTGAATTTGATTTTTTAACTTATGAGTCTTTATATGAAAAAATCTATTCCACTACCTCCTGTTTACTTACTTTAATTTTGCTTAGAGAGATACATTTTGTATGAATAAACTGTGTCTTTTTTGGATAGTTTTTGTTAAATTTTTGGCAAAGACTTTTTTTTATAACAAATGTGCTATAATTTTGAATTTCAGTAACCTGTAAAATTCAATACAATTGTGGAAGATAACAAAGACAACGAAAAAGTAGAAATTTACTCCAAGCGGGTAAGAGCCGGTAAAAGAACGTACTTCTTTGATGTAAAAAGTACTCGTGGCAATGATTATTATCTGACCATTACGGAAAGCAAAAGACGGTATCGGGACGACGGATTCGTGTACGAAAAGCACAAGATTTTTCTTTATAAAGAGGATTTTGACAAATTTCTTGAATCTTTGAAAGAAACCGTTGAACATGTAAAGAGTGAACTGATGCCTGAATATGATTTCTCACAGTTTGATAATAAGCGTAATAGTGAAGAGGAAAGCGATGAGGCATCAGAAGATACCCTTCGTTGGGACTAATTTTTATGTAATGTAATAATTAATTTAGTAAGTATGCCTTTGAAAAATTTTCAAAGGCTTTTTATTTTGCTCATATCTTTTTTATGATTCTGGCTGTAGATATAGGTAATTCAGATATTGTGATAGGTATTTCCGAACAAAACTTTTGGAAACATATCTGGCGAATTCGGTCAATGTCCTCTGAGCCAGAGCTGGCTTATCTCACTAAAATCAGCGATTATTTTTTGGAAAACCACCTCAAGCCTTCCGACATCCGTCAGATTATTTTAAGTAGTGTAGTTCCAGAGCTTACTGATAAGATTGCTAATGTATTATACAATTTTTTTTACAAGACCCCTCTTATTCTTAATCCCACTCTATATAGCCAATTGCCCTTTAAAGTCAATAATCCCTATGAAATAGGCTCTGATTTAGTGGCAAATGGTATTGCTGCTTTTTCAAAATATAAACAAAATTGTATTGTTGTAGATTTTGGCACAGCCCTTACTTTCACAACAATTGCCAAAGAAGGGAAAATTATTGGAGTTGCTATTGCTCCCGGTTTGAAAACTGCCATTAAATCATTATCCCAAAATACTGCCAAGCTGTTTGATGTTCCTCTGCAAATGCCTACATCAGCATTGGGTCATAATACAGTATCTGCGATTCAGGCTGGTATCATGTTTGGATATGAAGGGCTGGTAAAGTCAATGTTACAACAAATCCGGAAAGAACTTCAGGATGATTGTCCGGCAATAGCTACTGGTGGATTGTCGTCGGTGATACCTACGATTAAAGATGCCTTTCATGAAATAGAACCCAATCTTACTCTTGAAGGTCTAAAGTATATAGGAGAATGGGCGGTAATTCAGGGATTAGCATGATAAGCTGGAATATTTAAATTATTTATTGGTATGCTCAAAATAGCATGGTCTAGTATCTATCATCATCCGCTACCCGAAGGACATCGCTTTCCAATGGAGAAATACTCGTTATTACCTGAACAGTTGGTTTATGAAGGCACCTGTTCTGAAGCAAACTTTTTTGAGCCCACTCCTTTGGAAGAAAATTTTATTACACTTACACACTCCTCAGATTATTGGCAAAAACTAAAAAATTTGCAACTAACTCCCTCTGAAATTCGTAAAACAGGCTTTCCTTTATCTGAAGAATTGGTAAAAAGAGAAATTGTTATTGCAAAAGGCACCATAGATGCCTGCTATTTTGCCAGAGAGTTTGGCATTGCCATGAATATAGCTGGTGGCACACATCATGCTTTTACTAATCGGGGAGAAGGTTTTTGTTTGTTAAACGATATTGCTATTGCAGCAAATTATCTTCTTCTTAAAAAACTGGCAAAAAAAATTCTTATCATCGATTTAGATGTTCACCAAGGTAATGGAACGGCTGAAATTTTTAAACATAAATCAGAAGTTTTTACGTTTTCCATGCATGGGGCAAATAATTATCCGTTACAAAAAGAAGTATCTGATTTAGATATTGCTCTTCCGGATAAAACCGACGATGAAACGTATCTGAAGATTTTAAGTAATAAGCTACCTGAACTAATTGATTTACATGCACCAGACTTTATTTTTTTCCTTTCAGGTGTCGATGTTCTGGCAACTGATAAGCTTGGCAGGCTGGCATTAACTAAAGATGGCTGTAAACAAAGAGATAAGCTTGTGCTGGAATATTGTCACAGGAATAATATCCCAGTTGTTGTAAGTATGGGAGGCGGATATTCTCCCAAAATTGTTGATATTATCGAGGCTCATGCTAATACATACAGGTTAGCACAGGAAATATATTTTTAACTTTCAATTTTTTAAAACTTTATCTTTCAAAAAAATCTTACAATACTTGATATTCTTAAAAAAATTAAATTTTTTAGTAGAATAGTTTACCTTTTTCCACATAATCCTATTAACAGAGTAACATTAGTCAATCTTTTAGTGCTTTTCTCAATTTACTCTATCAAGAAAGCCCTTTATTTATGTCTTTAGAACCTGAAAACGTAGTAGATATTCCTGTTGCAGAAGATTTCTCCGAACCCACTCACCGCCGTCGTACTCCATCACGCCATTATTACAAATGGATTATTTTTAGCCCTCTCAGCATGATTTTGGTATCCTCTGGTATTTGTGTCATCATTGAAGCCTATGATATGAAATCCCACGGAAGTATTTTTGTATCATGGCTTCTCATGGGACTTGCAGGGTTAATATTGTTAAATATCGGACTTGCATTCCTGGGAGAATCTATAAAAAGCAAAATTATGCTTGACCTACGTAAAAAACGCAGCAAAAGTCGTTAAGTATAAATACTTATTATTAAAATCTAGTCTCAGTAAGATGATTTCTTGCTGAGGTTTTTTTGTACATAATCATTATATTTCTTTTAACATAGATAGTTGTGTTGCAGTAATTGTTTTTATTATTTTATGAGATAAAACCATAATTCTTTCATTATCAGCATCAACAATCCTTTGTTATTTACCTCTCCGTTTTTACAAATCGCAAAAAATACAATTTTTTCTTTTTTTATTCATAAATTTTTATTTTGAGTTAAATTTCAATATAAAATTTTAAAAAATTAAGATTATAAGTTGTTTTATTCCGCAATTAGCCGTAATTTTAAAATCCCTAATTGTGAAATATTTCTTTTCAGAATAAATATAAGAAAATCAACATACATTCCAGTCAAAATTATATTTTGACTGGAATGTTATATGCAGTATAAAAAATAAGTAATAATGCTTAAATCAGGATATATTACCTTTTCCCTGATAAAATAAATACCTTACCACACTTTATGATGCAGAATAATTTAAATGAAAGCCTGTATGATTCCAGTTTTGAGCATGATGCTTGTGGAATTGGCTTTGTTGCTAATTTGAAAGGCAGAAAGTCGCATGAAATAGTACAAGATGCCATTAAAATGCTTACACGCATGGACCATCGGGGTGCCTGTGGGGCTGACCCGAACACCGGAGATGGGGCTGGTATATTAATACAAATACCACATGAGTTTTTTGTAGATGAATGCAGGAATTTAGATTTTAATCTGCCAGCCTTTGGAGAGTATGGGGTAGGCATGATTAATTTCCCAAAAGATTTAATGATTCGGATTGAATGCAAAAACATTCTTCAGCGAAAAGCCGATAAATTGGGTCTTGAAATTTTAGGTTACAGACCTGTTCCAGTCAATAATAATGATTTGGGAGAAGGCTCACTTTCTGCAGAACCCCAAACAGAACAAATTTTTGTAAAACGTCCAGCCGGTATTGAAGACGACCAGGGTTTTGAAAGAAAACTGTATATCTTTAGGCAATATTCTTCCCGAATTATCAATGAAACTGTGAAAGGAGTACAAAGTGAGTTTTACTTTGCTTCTCTTTCGTGCAGAACTATTACTTATAAGGGACAACTTACTACCATGCAGTTGGCTCCTTACTTTCCGGATTTAGATAATATAGCTGTTACTTCTGCCCTTGCAGTGGTGCATTCCCGTTTTTCTACCAATACATTTCCTTCCTGGAAACTCGCTCAACCATTCCGATATATTGCCCATAACGGAGAAATCAATACAGTTAAAGGCAATGTAAACTGGCTAAATGCTCAATCTGCTTTATTCAGTTCTTCTAAATTTACAAAAGAAGAATTGGATATGGTAATGCCGGTTTGTGACTTAAAAAATTCAGATTCAGCCAACCTGGATGCTGCTATAGAATTGCTGGTGATGTCCGGCAGATCCCTCCCTCATGTGATGATGATGTTAGTTCCCGAAGCTTGGGATGGCAATGAACACATGGATACCAATCGCAAAGCTTTTTATGAATACCATGCAGCACTGATGGAGCCCTGGGATGGTCCGGCAAGTATATCTTTTACTGACGGTAAAATTATTGGAGCTACACTCGATCGTAATGGTCTGCGTCCTTCACGTTTCTGGGTAACAGACGATGAAAAAGTAATTATGGCTTCAGAAGCAGGAGTATTGGATATTGCTCCAGAGAAAGTTATAAAAAAGGGACGTCTGCAACCCGGTAAAATGTTTGTGGTGGACATGGAGCAAGGCAGAATCATTCCTGATGATGAACTTAAGGCTGATATTTGCTCTCAAAAGCCTTATGCTAAGTGGCTCAAAGAGTATAAAATTAAACTTTCTGACCTGCCCGAACCACAAGCCGAATTCAGACATCCTTACGAAAGAGATTTATTGGTACGCCAGCAAGCATTTGGCTTTACAGCGGAAGATTTAAAAATAATTCTTACCCAGATGGTCGAGACTGGCAAAGAACCCTTAGGGTCTATGGGTAATGATACACCATTGGCTATTTTGTCAGACCAAAGTCAGCATTTATCTAATTATTTTAAACAACTTTTCGCTCAGGTTACCAATCCTCCTATAGACCCCATCCGTGAGAGAATGGTAATGTCACTGGTTTCTTATGTAGGTGGTTTTCAGAATTTACTGGATGAAACTTCTAAACATTGTCTGACACTGGAATTGCCTCAACCTGTTCTGACTAATAAGGAGCTTGAGAAAATACGCTATGTCGACCACTATCATTTCCAGACCAAGACAATCAATATCTTATTCAATACTGCTCAGCCGGATGCTTTAGAAAAAGCCCTTACCCGTATATGTCAATATTCTCAGGATGCTGTAGAAGATGGTTACTCTATCATATTGCTTTCTGACAGATTGATGGATAGCTCACATGCACCTATCCCTTCATTACTGGCAGTTTCTGCTGTTCATCATCATCTGATTCGTAAAGGCTTAAGAGCCAAAGTAGGTATTATTGTTGAAGCTGGTGATGTTTGGGAAACCCATCATTTTGCAACCCTAATTGGTTTTGGAGCTTCGGGTATTAATCCTTATATGGCATTTGAAACCATAAAAAGTCTGAAAGATAAGCAATTGCTTTCTGTTGATTTGCCAGAAAAAACCCTTTATAAAAATTATATCAAAGCAGTAAATGGTGAATTACTTAAAATATTTTCTAAAATGGGTATTTCTACACTGCAATCTTATCAGGGAGCCCAGATATTTGAAGCTTTAGGTATCAGTCAGTCTGTTATTGATAAATATTTTACAAAAACTGTATCCCGAATAGGTGGTTTGACAATTGAAGGTATCGCTAAAGAATGTCTTGTAAGACACAAATTGGCTTTTCCTGAAAGTTCAAGTGTATATCCTCATCTGGAAACTGGTGGTTTTTATCAATGGAAACATCGGGGTGAATATCATTTGTTTAATCCAACTACAATTCATGCTTTACAACATTCTACCCGAACTAACGACTATCAACTATTTAAAAAATATACCAAAGCGGTAGACGATCAAACTACAAAAGCTGCTACCTTAAGAGGATTATTTAAGTTTAAAAAAGGCAAGTCTGTTCCAATTGAAGAAGTAGAATCTATTGAAACCATTCTGAAACGCTTTGCTACAGGGGCAATGTCATTTGGCTCTATCAGCTATGAGGCTCATACCACGCTGGCAATAGCAATGAATAAAATAGGCGGCAAATCGAATACAGGTGAAGGCGGTGAAGACCCAATAAGATATGAGAAAAGAAACGATGGGGTTAATCTTAATTCAGCCATCAAACAGGTAGCATCGGGCAGGTTTGGTGTTACAATGAATTATCTTACCAATGCCATTGAAATACAGATAAAAATGGCTCAGGGAGCTAAACCGGGTGAAGGAGGGCAGTTGCCGGGTCATAAGATAGATGACTGGATTGGCAGAACCCGACACTCTACTCCTGGTGTAGGCTTAATTTCTCCACCACCTCATCATGACATTTATTCTATCGAAGACTTAGCACAGCTTATCTTCGATCTCAAAAATGCTAATCGTGATGCAAGAATTTCTGTAAAATTGGTATCAGAAGCAGGTGTTGGTACAGTAGCGGCTGGTGTTGCCAAAGCTCATGCCGACCATATTGTTATTGCAGGACATGACGGAGGAACTGGAGCTTCTCCACTTTCTTCTATTCGCCATGCCGGGTTGCCTTGGGAACTAGGTTTGGCAGAGGCACATCAGACTCTGGTAAAAAATAAACTCAGAGGCAGAGTAATTCTGCAAACAGATGGACAGATTAAGACAGGAAGAGATATTGTAATAGCTACTTTACTGGGAGCAGAAGAATATGGTATAGCAACGGCTGCACTGGTAACAATGGGTTGTATCATGATGCGTAAATGTCATCTTAATACTTGTCCTGTTGGCATTGCTACTCAAAATCCTGAATTGAGAGCTCTGTTTACAGGAAATGCTGACGATGTAGTCAATTTCTTTACTTTCCTGGCAATGGAAGTACGGGAATATATGGCAGAGCTTGGATTCCGGACTATCAATGAAATGGTGGGTCAATCTGACCGATTAGAACCTCGTGAAAATATTAATCACTGGAAATATAAGAGTCTCGATTTTTCGAGAATATTGTATAAAGAGCCAATTGCTTTGGATGTTCCACTTTACAAGCAGGAAGAGCAAGATCATGGTCTAAGCCATCAATTAGACTGGAAATTGATAGAAGATGCAGAAATGGCATTAAAATTAGGAGCCAATATCTCTGCTACTCATGCTATCAATAATGTTCAGCGTTCTGTAGGAACTATGCTTTCCAATGAAATCACTAAAATATATGGTGATGCAGGTTTGCCAGAAGGAACTATCCATTTTAAGTTTAATGGCACAGCCGGTCAAAGTTTTGGGGCATTTACTACCAAAGGTATGACCTTAGAATTAGAGGGTGATGCCAATGATTATATTGGTAAAGGTCTTTGTGGTGCTACAATTATTGTATATCCTGATAAAAAAGCAGTATTTAAACCTTCTGAAAATATTGTCATCGGCAATGTTGCCTTTTATGGTGCTACTACTGGTGAAGGTTATCTGAGAGGTGTCGCCGGGGAGCGTTTTTGTGTAAGAAATTCAGGAGCTAAAGTTGTAGTAGAGGGTATTGGTGACCACGGTTGTGAATATATGACCGGAGGTATGGCTATTATCCTTGGTGAAACCGGACGTAACTTCGGAGCAGGTATGAGTGGGGGAGTGGCTTATGTTTTTGATACCAAAAAGATGTTCTCTTCAAGATGCAACAAAGAAATGATAAGTCTTGAGCCAATTTCTCAGGAAGATGAAGCTATTCTAAAAATATACATAGAAAAACATTTTCAACTTACCAACTCAGATGTTGCTCAGCAAGTCCTAACAGACTGGCAAACTGAAATTCAGCATTTTGTGAAGGTATTACCTGTAGATTTTAAAAAGGCTCTTGAAAAACGTAAGTTACCTCTTTCAGAGTATCTCGAAGACAAGAGTACAGTTTATCAGGAAGTAGTTATAGCATAAAATCATTTAATATTGAACCCACACATTATATAATAAAATGTCAAAACCTACCGGATTTTTGGAGTTTTCACAGGAAAAGCCAAAAAAAAGACAAATTGAAGAACGCTTAAAAGACTTTAAGGAAATAGAAATAGATTTAGCAACTGACGAAGTAAAAAAACAAGCTACACGTTGCATGGATTGTGGTACTCCCTTCTGTCATGATGGCTGTCCGCTTGGAAATTTAATTCCTGATTTTAATGATGCCGTTCATTCAGGTCACTGGGGATTAGCTTATGAAATCTTAAGTTCAACTAACAATTTTCCTGAATTTACAGGTCGGATTTGTCCTGCACCCTGTGAATCTTCTTGTGTATTAGGTATCAGTAAACCTGCTGTAACAATAGAATACATAGAAAAATCAATTATTGAGTATGCCTTCCGTAACGGACTGGTAAAGACTCGTATTCCACAGAAAAGAACTGGAAAAAAAGTAGCAATTGTTGGCTCTGGTCCGGCTGGATTAGCCGCAGCAGATCAACTTAATCAGGCTGGACATGCGGTTACTGTATTTGAAAAAACAGATCAAATAGGTGGTCTGCTGAGATATGGTATCCCGGACTTTAAGCTGGAGAAATGGGTAATAGACCGTCGTGTAAAGCTTCTTGAAGCAGAAGGTATAGTTTTCAAGACTAATACGTATGTAGGAAAAACCATAAAATCGAATGAATTGCTTGAAGAATTTGATGCTGTTTTATTTTGTACAGGCTCTGTGATTCCCAGAGATCTAAATATTTCGGGCAGAAGTTTGAATGGTGTTCATTTTGCTATGGATTATCTTACACAACAAAATTCCAGAGTTAATAACTATGGGAAATGGTGGAGTGAAGATATCATTGCTACTGATAAAAATGTTATAGTCATTGGCGGTGGAGACACAGGCTCTGACTGTGTTGGAACAGCTAATCGTCAGGGAGCCAAATCTATCCTTCAAATTCAATGGAAGCCGACCCCTCCCTCTGAAAGAGATGTTAATATGCCTTGGCCTCTTTATCCTAATATACTCAGAACTTCTACTTCACATGAAGAAGGTTGTGAGAGGCACTGGTCATGGCAGACAAAAGCGTTTATAGGAGATGAAGCTGGCAATCTGAAAGCTTTACGAATTGTGGAACTTGATTGGAAAATAGAAAATGGAAAAATGGTATATCAGGAGAAGCCTGAAACCGAAAGAGAGATTTCATGCGAATTAGCACTCATTGCCACCGGTTTTATACATCCTGAACATGAAGGACTCATTGCCGACTCTGGTATTGAATTAGATGCTCGAGGAAATATCAAGACCCATCAATATCAAACTAATAATAACAAGATTTTTGCTGCCGGAGATGCTAATCGGGGGCAAAGTTTAGTCGTATGGGCAATTATGGAAGGCAGAGAAGCTGCTCGTGCGATAGATATTTTTTTGATGGGTGAAACTCGCTTAGAAGCTAAAGCTAATTCTTTTTTCGCCATTGCCTAAGGGTAATATTATTTACTTTAGATAGCCTGATATTTAAAAATATCAGGCTATTTTTCTACTATAAAAAGAACTTGTATGTTTTATCAAAGAATAAATAAAAAACCAAGTTATAATTCACTAAAATAGGAGTTTGTTAACATCCATAACTCTTTATAGAGATATTAGCAGAAACGACAAGATATAGATTAACGTTTATCTGTAATATCTCTAACCAAAAAGAAAGTATGCAAGATTTTTACAGTACCCTATCTGCTTCAGAGCAAACACCTTCCATTTTTAATAAATGTTATCAGACTACAAAAGCTGATAAGTTCAGGTCTTTAGGTATTTATCCATATTTTCATGTAATAGAAGAAAATGAAGGACCTATTGTAAATATAAATGGGAAAAAGATAATAATGGCAGGTTCTAATAATTATCTGGGACTCACTTCACATCCAAAAGTAAAAGAGGCAGCCATTAAAGCTATTGAAAAATATGGAACAAGTTGTTCTGGCTCACGATTCCTCACTGGCACTCTTGATTTACACTTAGAATTAGAATCTCGGCTGGCAGCATTTATGGGGCGAGACGCAGCTTTAATATTTTCAACAGGATACCAGACCAGTCAGGGGGTTATTCAACCATTGGTAGGTAGAAATGATTACATACTATCCGATAAAGAAAATCATGCCAGTATTGTTTCAGCAACCTTGATAACAAAAGGTACTGGGAACTCAAATCTGATACGTTATAAACATAATGACATGGAAGATTTGGAACTTCAATTAAAAAAAATTCCCTGGGAAGCCGGAAAAATGATTGTATCTGATGGAGTGTTCAGCACCTTTGGTAATATTGTTAATCTGGAAAAGCTTCATGAAATAGCCCGGCGTTATCATGCCCAGATAATTCTTGATGATGCTCATGCATTTGGTGTAATAGGAGATAAAGGCAGAGGTACAGCCAGCCAGTTTGGACTATCAAAAGAAGTTGATTTAACTTTCTGTACCTTTTCAAAGACTCTCGCTTCTATCGGAGGATTTGTTACGGGTGATGCCCGGGTGATTGATTTTTTGAAACATGAATCTCCGGCTTTTATGTTTAGTGCATCTCCCTCACCAGCATCCACAGCTTCTGCACTGGCAGCCCTGACAATATTGGAGCAAGAACCAGATAGAGTATCTCGACTCAGATATAATACTGGTATCGTTCGGAAAGAATTAAGACGGATGGGGTATGAAGTTCCGGATGGGGAAACGGCTATTGTTCCCATTATTCTATATGATACAGAAAAAGCCTGTCTTCTATGGCAGGGATTATTTGAAGAAGGAATTTTTGTAAATATGTTTATTCCTCCTGCTGTACCTGAGGGTAAAGCTATGCTTCGGAATAGTTTTATGGCAACACATGAAGAATCACAGTTGGTACGTATTTTATATTCATACGAAATTGTGGGTAAAAAGCTGGGTATTATCTGATTTTTCAGTCTCTTATGAATTAAATACTGCCATTCCCTCAGTACAATTTTTGCAGATTTCTATCTCGCTCCGGCTTTTAAGGAGCAGACTTCTGAATTTGTGATAAGTACTACTTTTCCAAACTTTCTCAAAAGAAAGTTGTTGTAGGTTGCCCAATTGATGATGAGCATCTTTGTCAAAACAACATGGCACTACAAGACCATCATGGGTGATTACACAAGAATGCCACATTTTCCAGCAATGGTTTAAAAGTTGATTTTTTATTTTGTAAGTACCATCTTTTTGTAATTGATATCGACTGTATTTATCAAGAGAGGGTATTAATTCTGAGCCCATTTCGTAATCATAAATCTGAGCTGTTTTTAGTTTAACTTCATCTATACCTATTTCTTTAGCAAGTTGGTACACTTCATCTATTTGATGTTCGTTAGGCTTTACCACTAAAAATTGAAAAATAAGATATGGAGTAGAAGAATTAAGCTTTTTTTTCCAGCTTACTATATTTTTGGCACCAGCTACCACTTTTTCCAGCTTTCCACCAACACGATAAGATTGATACGTTTCCTGTGTAGTGCCATCTATAGAAATTATCAATCTGTCTAACCCAGATTCTACTGTTTTGCGGGCATTTGCTTCTGTCAGATAGTGAGCATTGGTAGAAGTAGCTGTATATAATTTTTTCTTCGAAGCATATTGCACCATTTCCAAAAATTGAGGATGCAAATAGGGTTCGCCCTGAAAGTAGAATGTAAGATAGTGCAATGTCGATGCCAATTCGTCAATAGTTTTGTGAAATAACTCTTCTTTTAACATTCCGGTAGGACGAGTAAAAGAACGCAGACCACTTGGGCATTCCGGACAACGCAAATTGCAGGAAGTAGTAGGCTCAAATGATAAACTTATTGGTAAACCTAAGTGAACCACCTTTCCTGTATATCTGGATAGGTGATAAGACATCCAGATTTTTGCTGCATTGATTATTTTTCTGACTGATAGCTTTGAAAGGCTGTTGAGAATATCCAGCAGTTTTTTCATCTTTTTTATTTTATTCTTCAACAAAATAAAAAGGAAAGAAGTATTCATACTTCTTTCCTTTTTATTTAAATAACTGAAAATTTTTCAATTATAACTGAATTAAAGTATTTTAATAAGAGCAGAAAAAAACCACTGCTCATCAGCTTTTGTAATCTTTTCAAGAGCATTATCTGCTTTTGATGCAAATTTACGAATGTCTTCTACAGATTCAGCAAATGCTTCTGCCTCTTTATCAACAGGTTTTCCATTACTATTTTGAATATGACTCAATTCGTTCAGAATATCCAGAATAGGCTCGAGTTCACGCTTTCTTCTTTCTTTTACAATCTGTCTGAATACCTTCCACATATCCTTTTCAGCAATAAAAAACTCTTTTCTTTCTCCTGCCTTTAGTGTTTTCATTGCCAATCCCCAATCTATCAGCGTTCTTAAATTCATGTTAGCATTTCCTCTGGAAATATTAAGTTCTTCCATAATATCTTCAGTTGTAAGGGCTTCAGGCGTAATAAGTAACAAAGCATGAATCTGAGCCATTGTACGATTGATGCCCCAGTTCGTTCCTAAAGTCCCCCATGCCTGAACGAATTTGTTTTTAGCTTCTTGCAGTTCCACAATTTAACGGATTATATGCTACTTCCTGCATAAAAATAGTACAGCAGAAGGTATATTGAATTTGTTTTTATACAAACGGAAAAGGAAAGATAAAATTTTCAAAAATAACTGAAAATTTTTCAAAAATAACTGAAAATTCGGTTTTTCCAAAAAAATTAAGCTACAATAGATATGCAAAAAATATATTTGTATCTATTTTTTCAGACTCCCATTTTACGATCAGAAATGTCCCAACAGTTGACAATAATACCCTCTACACTCGGATTTTTTAAACAATTGTTAACAATACATTCCAGCCAGATATAATTTCCACTACTATGCAAAAACCGCAGTTCGTGCCGGTAAAGAATATCCGGATTTTTAAGACTATTGATCAATAACTGATGAGTAACTTCAAAATCATCAGGATGAACATATTCAGTAGCATACTTTCCTGTAAGTTCTTCAGGTATTCTCCCCAGCACTATTTTGGAAGAAGGACTTACATAAGTAGTTGTCCCATCAAATAAAAGAATTAGTATTACATCAGGTGAATGAGTGACAAGGGCTTCAAATTTTTCTTTACTTCGTCTGAGCTTTTCTACATAAAGTTTATTATCTGTAACATCTCTGCAATTAAAGATTATACTTTTTACATTAGCATCACGCAAACGGTTGGTAACTATGCATTCCAGCCAAACATAGCTCTGGTCGGGTTTGGGTATACGTAATTCTAGTTTAAGAGGAGTATCAGGATCTCTTAAACTTTGATGAAAAATAGCTATGGCACTTTCTATGTCGTCTGGATGTACATATTCAGTACCTAATGTACCCACAAGCTGTTCGGGTCTCCAGCCAAGTACTTTTTCAATAGATGGACTTACATAAGTCCGGTAACCATATTCATTTATCAGTACAAATATATCTGGAGAATGTGTCAGAGATGTATTGATTTTCTGACGTACTTTTTCTTCAGCCAGATAGGAGTCTGTTACATTTCTCACATTTAATATTATACCCCTCACTTGCTCATCATATAATAGATTAGTACCTATACTATCAATGTATAATATTTGCTCATTTACTTTATGCCTGAAAAAAAACGTTGAAGACCCTCCAGCATTTTGAAGCAACTTTCTGAATTTTTCTTTTACCTGCTCAATATCATCAGGATGAACATCTTCAAACGCATTTTTTCCAATCATATCCTCAGGATTCCTTCCCAAAACCCTGGAAACAGCAGGACTCACATAACTTCTTGTACCATCTGCATTCAACACAATAATTACATCCGAAGAGTGTTGTACCAAAGCTTTAAAACGAGCTTCACTGTTTCGCAATAAAGTTTCAGCTTTTTTATTTTCAGTGATATCATGGGCATTAATAATAATTCCCTCTATATTTTTATCATTCAGACGATTAGTAGCTATACATGATAAATAGACATATTCATTTTTAATGTTTTTGTATCTGAGTTCTAATGATACAGGAATTTCTGGTTCTTTGAGAACTTTTGAAAAATGTGAAAGTACTGCTGGTAAATCATCAGGGTGTACCCGTTCAAATATGCTTTTTTTATAGGTTCGGGAAGCCTTTATTCCAAGATGTGTTTCTATTGTAGCACTTATATATATCTGAGTACCATCAGCCTTCACGATAGTAATCATATCTGAAGAGTTCTGAACCAAGGCTTTAAACTGTGCCTGGCTTTTGGCTAATATTTGCTGATTGTTTTTTTGTTGTGTAAGATCTTCACAAACAATTACCCCTCCTGTTATCTCTTTTTCTGAATTATAAATAAGTTGTAGCCTCAGATTAGCATATTTTTTTGAATTATTTTTGTGGTAAACTATGGCATCTCCCTGCCATGTCCCATGCCGAAAAGCCTTTTTCAAAGCATCTTTCAAACTTATCCTTACTGGCTCCGGGCGTACTATGTCCCAAATATTTTTACCGACAGCCTCTGCAACTTTCCAACCCAATTCTTTTTCCGCTCTCCTGTTCCAGATTTGAACTGTAAAATTATTATCTACAAAAAAAACCATATCAGAGAGAGCATCCCATATCTCTAACTGATAGAATGTCAAATCTTTCAGAATTTGTTCTCTACTACCGGAATTAATATTCAAGTTCATGTTTTTTAATTATTCCTGTAGAATAGGTTATTGACAAATGTAATAATTTGATGGAAAATAATCCTTACTTTTGTGTCCTCATATTTTTGTTTACTGTTTTTAATAAACTTTATCTTAATATTAATGTTTACTCTTGAACCTGATAAAGAATATCCCAAAGAAACAGAATCCCGTGTTATTATTCGGTTTCAGGATTGTGACCCTTTGCAACATCTTAATAATGCCAAGTATTTTGACTATTTTTTTAATGCCCGGGAGGATCAGGTTGCCAAACTTTACAATTTTAATGCTGGTCAACTTTTTAAAGATTTGCAATCGGGTTGGGTAGCTTATCAGAGTCAGATTGCATACATCCGTCCGGCAGTTTTTGGTGAATGGGTAAGAATTATGTCAAGAGTTATTTATTACAATGAGGATACTGTGATAGTAGAATATTTTATGACGGACGATGCCAAAATGAAGCTTAAAACAGTATTTTGGTGTACCCTTAAATATGTGAGTGCTCTTTCAGGCAAACGAATCAACCATCACCCACTTGTAAATGATTTTTTAGCAGCTATTGTGCTTCCTCATATTGATTTTGAAAAACTGGATTTTAATCTGCGTATTAAAGAAATAAAAGACAGCCTTATTCAATAATTCCATCTTCATTTTTTGATTAATTTTTAATTTCTTCTCTTTTCATGCGAAAGATTGACGTTTGTTTGACACCTGAATTATTACATCTCTATTCTCTTGAAGGTAAGGTTGTTGTAGTTACTGACATCCTCCGGGCTACTTCCTGTATGGTTACCGCTTTCTCTCATGGAGTACAATCGCTTATTCCTGTTGCTACTGTCGAGGAATGCCGGGCATTACAATATGAAGGTTATCTGGCTGCTGCCGAAAGAGATGCTCATAAAGTAGAAGGCTTTGATTTGGACAATTCACCATTCAGTTATATGAATCCAGAGCTGGCAGGCAAGCGTATTGCTGTAACTACCACCAATGGTACACTTGCAATTACCAAGTCAAAGAGTGCGGAGAAAGTAGTAGTAGGGGCTTTTTTAAATAAATCTGCTTTGGCAAACTACTTGCTTACCCTCCCTAATGATGTATTGGTGGTATGTGCCGGTTGGAAAGGTAAAGTAAATCTGGAAGATACACTGTTTGCCGGAGCACTTGTAGAAGCCTTACATACTGAATTTGTCACAGAACAAGATTCTGCTCTTCTGGCTTATACTGCTTACAAAGCAGCAAAACATAATCCAATGGCATATCTTTCAGAATCTTCTCACGTACGCCGGCTTCAAAATTTGGATTTGCAGGAAGATATAGAATTTTGTCTAAAGCAGAACGTTTATAAAGTAGTTCCTGTTTTAGAAGGAAACGAATTGGTAACTTTATAATCATTTTCCAAAGTATATTTCCTCCAGAAAAACTTTTATTTCAGCAATCAGTTTTTCAGGAAAATTTGAAAACATACCACATGTAAAATCCATAAAATGGATAGACCTATGGCTGCCAGAAATATTCTTAAACATCATGACCTGAGACACACTGCCTGTAGGGAAGAAATTCTGGCTTTATTCCTTTCAGAATCTCATGCTCTTGCTCATGCTGATATAGAAAAAAGTCTTGATAAACTTTTTGACCGGGTAACCATCTACCGAACCCTAAAGACTTTTCTGGAAAAGCAAATTATTCATAAAGTTCTTGATGACTCCGGTAATCTTAAATATGCTCTTCAACACTCCCATGAGCACGAACATCCACATGTTCATTTTAAATGTAGTATTTGTGGACTCACCAACTGTCTTGAAGATATAGAAGTTCCTGTTTTGCAATTACCTGATGGATATAAAGTTCAGAATACGAACTTACTTGTGCAGGGGGTTTGTCAGGTTTGTAATAAATCTACTATAGACGAAAATTAATATATTTTACTTTTTCGCTTTGTTACTTTGTACGCTATTATTGACATAGAGACTACCGGTTCCAAACCAAGCTACGACAGAATTACAGAAATAGCTGTGGTGTTATATAATGGCACTAAGGTTGTAAGTACCTATTCTACCCTTGTTAATCCTGAACGTTTTATACCATATTTTATCACAGAGCTGACAGGTATTTCTAATGAAATGGTTCAGGATGCCCCAAAGTTTTTTGAAGTAGCAAAAAAAATTGTAGAACTCACCGAAGGGGCAGTTTTTGTGGCTCATAATGTAAGGTTTGATTATTCTTTTCTGAAAGCAGAATTTGCTTCTCTTGGCTTTAATTTTTCCCGTAAAACACTCTGTACTGTTCGGCTAAGCCGAAAACTGATTCCCAATCAACCCTCTTACAGTCTGGGAAAACTTTGTCAAAATTTAAACATTCCCATTAAAAACCGTCATCGTGCTCTGGGAGATGCAGAAGCAACCGCTATACTTTTCGATAAACTACTGCATATAGATTCCCCCTCTTTTATCACAACAGATTTAGTAAAGCAGGAAGTAAAATCGCAAACTTTACCTCCTCATATTAATAAAGAACAAATTGAAACACTACCCGAAGCTACAGGAATTTATTATTTTTATGATACTCATGGAAATGTAATATATGTGGGTAAAAGTAAGAATATCAAGAAACGAATATCTCAACATTTTGCCATAGATTATAAAACCCGTAAGGCAATAGAATTTAAAGATTCTATTTGTGATATTAGTTATGAGCTAACTGGTAGTGAGCTTGTGGCTTTATTGCTTGAATCTGATGAAATTAAAAGAATAAAACCTCGTTTTAATTCTTCTCAAAAAAGAAATAAACAGGGCTTTTTTGGTATTTATGAACAAAAAGATGAGGAAGGCTATACTAATTTATTTATAGAAAGACTTGGTAAAATTAAGGATGAGCCTCTTACAGTGCTTGAAAATGGTCTTAAAGCCCGGGATTTCTTGCATTTTAAAGTTACTAAATTTGAGCTTTGTGAAAAAAAAACAGGACTCTATAATGGCAAAGGGGCTTGTTTTCACCATCATTTGCATTTATGCCATGGAGCCTGTATAAACAAAGAATCTCCTGAAAGCTATAATACTCGTACTCAGGAAGCTATAGATACATTTAGTTTTCAACAAGAGAGTTTTTTTATTGTTGGAAAAGGTCGAACCGAAGACGAAAAATCGGTTGTACTTATAGAAAATGGTATATACAAAGGATTTGGATTTACTGAGCCAGACTTTAATACGGATGATATTAGAAACCTGCGTCAGTTTATTAAACCTTATCAACATAATCGTGATATACAACGTATTATCTGTGAGTATTTAAAGAGTAAGAAACCTGATAAAATTTTTAAATTTTAAAAAGTATTAGTTTTTCTTTATGGAATCACATACGCTTATTCTCATTGGAGGAGGATTAATGATAGTTTGGTTAGTTTTCAAATTTATTAAGGCATTATTCAGGCTTGTTTTGACAATATTCATTATCATACTGGCTGTGTGGCTTTTTACTCCTGCCCGAAACTGGTTTAAAGAACAATTAGGGTTTCCTGCAAAATCTGATACTTACAGAAACTATTGATTATAATTTAGGCTTCAGGTTAAAAACCAGTTTATTTTTTATAGTTACGTCTTGTGTTATTACTTGTCGAAGCACTACTTCTGTCCGAACAGTATATTTCTGTTTTTCTAAATAATTAATAACATTATCGTTTATCACATCTAAATCCAGCTCTTTTCCGGTTTCAGCAGGAACATTTGCCTTTTGAGCCACAAGTTTTCGAGGCAAGTTTCCATTTGTGCTATCGGTAAGCAAATAAACATTGACTTCTTTAATTATACCCAAATTAAGATTATCAGGCGAAACTAGTTGTACTTTTATTGATTTAAGTCTGGCTTCCTGAAAATTTGCAATCCGGCTATCTCGCTCCTGTATTTCATCTTTATACCCTTTCAGTTCTGTGCTACCCGGAGGTGGAATGAATAAACTGGCAGGCAAAACTATTTCTTTGGTTTCATAAGGAATGTCTATATTACTGATAATATTTTCGACGACTTTCTTACAAGAAAAAAACAGTAAACAAACACAGATAACAAGTAATAAACTTTTTTTCATAACGTCAATATTTTGTTACCTGTTAAACGAGCTAAGAGATTATTCTGTTACTTTTTTCATGGTATAGATTCTTGCCATGAGGTAATATTTTCGATAAGTTTATTTACTTTTTTATTGTCTGGTGCTATCAGCAGGTGTTGTAAGATTTTCAGGTAGTTCTGTAGGTATATTTCCCAAGCTATCAGCAGCTACCGAATCTCTTTTTGTTGGCACCCACAGCGTAGGGCAGTAGTATTTTTTCTTTACATAAGCCGGAGCTTTTGGTAAAGGACCTCTGGTAATATCCAAATCCTTATCTGCATATAATTTTTCTATATATGTTCCGAAAATTGGCAGGGCGGTTCGGGCACCTTCACCTAACATACTTCTGAAATGAATGCTTCTGTCATCTGCCCCAAACCAAACACCACTCACCAAATCTTTGGTAATAGCCATAAACCATGCATCTGATTGGTTAGATGAAGTTCCAGTCTTAGCAGCAAATTCGTTGTTATTCCCAAACACATTAAAACTCCAGAGATTTTGTGAGGTTCCAAGAGGCTCTTCTATTCCTCCCTTCAACATATATAGCATAAGCCAGGCTGTCTCCGGAGAGAGAACTCTTTTTTGATTAGGTGTAAATTGATGTAATATATTTCCATACCGATCTTCTATTCGGGTAATCAGCATGGGCTCTGTCCAAATGCCTTGATTAGCAAAAATAGCATAGGCACTTACCATGTCATAAATATTTACATCGCTTGAGCCTAATCCAACTGAAGGAACTGGTTTAATGTCTGAATTAATACCCATCTTCTTGGCATACTCAACTACTTTTTCAGGAGTAACTTTTTCTGTAAGCTGGGCTGTTACTGTATTGATAGACCTTCCTAAGGCGTGTCTGAGTGTCATGTTCCGTCCAGAATAAACCCAGTCTGCATTTTTAGGAGTCCATTCTTTTTTCTCACCATTCTCTTCATATTTTATAGTTACCATCTTATCCTGAATTTCATCACAGGGACTCCATCCATTGTCGATTGCAGCAGTATATACAAATGGTTTAAAAGTAGAACCGGGCTGACGTTTTCCTTGTTTTACGTGGTCGTACTTAAAATATTTATAATCAATACCTCCTACCCAGGCTTTTATATGACCCGTAAAGGGATCCATACTCATCATGCCTGCCTGTAAAAATTTTTTATAATACCTGATAGAATCCATTGAACTCATTACCATTTCTTTCTCTCCATTCCACGAAAAAACTTTCATGGTTTTGGGTTTATTCATCCAGTAATCAATAGAATCCTGGTTATTTTTATATTTTTCTTTCAGGTATTTGTAGTATTCTGTTCTTTTGGCAACTGTTTCTATAAAATTAGCAATTTCTTTTCCACTCTGGTCTCTCCACGGATTTTCATTTCCCCACTGACTATTAAAGAGCCCCTGCTGAAATTTCACCTGTTCTGCCACTGCTTTTTCAGCATGAGCCTGAATACGTGAATCTATCGTTGTATAAATTTTTAAGCCAGAAGTATAGAGATCAAATCCATTTTCTTCACACCATTCACTCAAAAATTTATTCATACTACCCCTAAAATAGGTATCTGCTCCATCTATATGGGTTTCTACATGATAATCTAATTTCAATGGCAGTTTTGAGAGAGAATCTTTTTGTGCAGAAGTTAAAACTCCATATTTTACCATTTGCGAAAAAACCACATTTCGGCGGTTTACTGCATTTTTAGGATTTAGAATCGGACTGTATTGAGTTGGGGCTTTCAATAAGCCAATCAACAACGCTGCTTCCTGAATACTTAGACTATCTGGAGAAGTATCAAAAAAAGTACGGGATGCTGTTTTTATACCATAGGCATTACTTCCAAAATCAACTGTATTCAGATAAAGTGTAAGTATCTCCTGTTTTGTATAAAGCCTTTCAAGTTTTATTGCCGTAAGCCATTCTTTCGTTTTAATAACCAAAGTTTTAACAAATGGCACATGATATAAAATACCTTCCGATTGCTTTTGACGAGTTTTGTATAAGTTTTTTGCCAGTTGTTGAGAGAGTGTACTAGCTCCACGACCATCTCCTTGCAACACACTAAAAAAAGCAGAAAACAATCCTTTTACATCTATACCAGAATGCTTGTTAAATCGTACATCTTCTGTAGCTATCAGAGCTTTTACTACAAATGGAGATATTTTTTTGTAAGGAACCGGAGAACGGTTTTCTCTGTAATATCTGCCCAGCAAAACACCATCTGCCGTATAAAGAGCTGAAGGTTGATCTAATTGTGGATTTTGCAGTTTATCTAAGCTAGGACTTGCTCCAAACAGCCATAGAAAATTAATTTCAACCAGAAAAAAATATATAAATATACTGACCACACTTATCCCAAACCATTTCCACATTTTTTCTATAATAGTAAGTGGCTTTTTGTTTTTACGATACTTTTTATAAGCATGCCAGTTTTTTTGAAGAAAATCAGCAGATATCTTATAATAGGTGACACTTTTTTCTTTTATTATTTCTATCATTTTTTGTAGGCTCATATATCTTAAAATATAGATTTTATGATTTGACTATCGTATTATCAGGAATATCTTTTTTTACTACTTCACCCGCTCCTATGATACACCACTTGCCGATGCTTATATTTGGCAAGATGGTAGCAGAAGCACCTATCAGTGTTCCTTCCCCCACTCTTACTCCTCCGCATAAAGTTGCATTTGGTGCTATATGTACAAAATTTTCAAGTTGACAATCATGTTCCACAATACTAGACGTATTAATTATACAATGTCTGCCTATATAAGCATCTGGATGTATAACTGCCATACTTAGAATCACTGTTCCTGTCTCAATAATAACAGATTCTGAAACATAAGCAGTAGGATGAATGATTTTACCAAAACCGTGTTTTACTTTTTCGGTTATGTTTTTTCTTATCAGGTTATTACCAATAGCAATAATGAGCAAAGCCTGTGATTTTGTCTTTTCATTATATTCTCCTAAAAAATGTTTATTATATTCTATGTGTTTTGCATCTTCAAAAAAGCCATCAAAAGTTTCTTCAAGATTTTTCAGGCAATCTTTTAAAACCTTGGCATGTCCTCCATTTCCGTATAATATCATAATTAACCGTCTAGTGTTATGACATTTTAGTTTTGTGTACTAATTTTATATTTAAAACATTGATAATCAAATGTTTAATTTTGTTTGTAAGTACACAAAACTAAGTAAATAAAATACTAGTTATTTCCCAAAAATTTTTCAGAGATAATATCCCCGTGAATAGTTTTATCCGTTAGTAATCTGTAAATGGTCTTGAATAAAATTTTTATATCCAGCTCCATGGAAATGTTCTCAACATATTTTACATCCCAATAAAATCTCTCTTCCCATGTCGTTTTATTTCTTCCATTTATTTGTGCCAATCCGGTAATACCTGGTTTTACAAGATGTCGTCTTTTTTGTTCTTGATTATACAACAAAAGATATTCTGGCAAAAGAGGACGAGGACCGATAAGACTCATATCTCCTTTTAATACATTTAATAATTGTGGAATCTCGTCTATTGAATATTTTCTTAATATTTTGCCTATTTTAGTTATTCTTTGACTATCCGGTAGATTACCATTACTCATTGTACTAAATTTTAAAATAGTAAAAATTTTTCCATCCTTACCGATTCTGTCTTGCAGAAAAAAAACAACCTTATTATTTTTTATAAATAGAATACTTATCACGAGCACAAAAACAGGTATCAAAATTATAAACAGACATAATGCCATCAGAAAATCTCCTACAGGTTTTATATAAAGTTTATATGCCATCTTTTAAAATGCTGCTGCCAGAGCAGCCACACTTATTTTAGCAGCTCCATTATCTAACAAAATTCTTGCACAAGATTCAAAGGTAGAACCTGTTGTCATCACATCATCAATTATGAGAATATGTTTATTTATGATTTTTTGAGCAGTTAATAATTCAAAAACACTTGATACGTTTTCAAATCTGGCAAAACGCTTCTTTCGGGTTTGAGTGTCCGTAAAAATTTTTCTTATCATTATATCTGCTGACCATTCTGTATTCATACTTGCTGACATACCTTTGGCAATTGCATCACTCTGGTTATATCCTCTTATTCTTAGCTTTGCCGGATGTAAAGGTACAGGAATTATCAAATCAAATTCTTTTTCCAGCTCTTTAGATTTTAATTCTGCTCCATACCAGTATCCTAATAATTCACCAACTTCGGGTTGATTATTATATTTCAAAGCATGAAGTAATCTTTGCACTTTTCCACCTTGCGTAAATTTTAGATAAGCTATTGCATACTCTATAGGTATTTTGCCTAAAAATCGTTGTCTAAGCTTATTATTATATTCAAGGTGAGCATTTGTAACAGGTAATGATAATCTGCATGGAGTACAGATTAACGACTCTCCTTTTTCTAAATCATTACCACACCCATGACAATATTCAGGATAAATCATTGAAATAAAATCCCAAAATATATTTTTCATAATTATAATATACTTTTAACAGTGTGTTTTTTTATGCTTTTCTATAAATTATGGTATTATAAACTTTGATATTTATCTTTGACAGATAACAATATAATGTGAATAGTTGACATTTACACTATTATGACAAATGAAACGGATGATTTAGTTACCAAATGGGAAGCTCTTTTAGAAAAGCTTACTAAAGTAGTAGGTAAAAAACCAACAGACTTAAATAGTATTTTATTTCTTATAGGTATGCAGGAATTAGGACAGGGAACCAAGCATTTTTCTAAAGAACAAAAACAGGATTTAATTCATATTGCCATTTGTAAAATTTTAAGCAAGGATGGAATATATGAATTAGAGGGTAGAGACGAAGAAGGCTGGCCTCATTGGAAGTTGGTAAAAAAACTTCCTTATGTTGATATACTTCATCAGGAAAACTTGCTCAAAACCTATATACTTGCTTACTTTGAAGAAGAAATCTTTTGATTTTTTATAGTTGTACTATTCTCATTTTTCTGATTATCTTGAAAATTATTTCCTATAATGTAAACGGTCTGCGTTCTGCCTTAAGTAAAGGGTTTCTGAAATGGTTGAAAGCCACTGATGCAGATTTGTTATGTCTTCAGGAAGTTAAAGCTTTACCAGAACAAATTGATGAATATGTTTTTAATGAACTTGGCTATCAACTCTTTTGGCATCCAGCTTTGAAAAAAGGCTATAGTGGTGTAGCTTTTCTGACGAAAGTTCCGTTTAAAGAAATAACTATCGGATGTGGTATAGAAAACTATGACAGGGAAGGAAGAGTAATAAGAATAGATTTTGATGATTTTTCAGTCATGAATGTATATATGCCATCAGGCTCTTCAGGAGAAATACGACAAAGTTTCAAGATGCAATGGTTAAAAGATTTTAGTCATTATATTTATAATTTAAAGCACAATCTGAATAATTTAATTATTTGCGGTGATTATAATATTTGCCACGAAGCTATTGATATTCACAATCCAAAGTCTAATGCTCATTCTTCAGGATTTTTACCTGAAGAAAGACAATGGATAACTGATTTTTTGGAGATGGGTTTTATTGATACATTTCGATATTTTAATAAAGAACCTCATCATTATACCTGGTGGAGTTACCGAGCTGGAGCAAGGCATAAAAATTTAGGATGGCGTATTGATTATCATTTAGCAAGTCGTAATCTTGAATCAAGACTTAAACGCTCTGTTATTCTTAAAGAAGCCGTATTTTCTGATCACGCTCCAATATTATTAGAACTTGATTAATTTTAACTGCATATAATCACCTTAACGGATTTATATTTTACATTTATGAAAAACACTAATAAGTATTTTTTAGGCATATTAGTTATAATTAGCTCTTTTTTAGGCTCATGTAAAGAGTCTAAGAATGATGACACCACTGCTCATTTGCAGGCAAAAGGAGGAAAAAGCTATGGAGGAGTGTTTAATTTAAGTGAAACTGAATATATCCAGACACTGTTTCCTCCGAGTATTGTTGACAGATTTTCTTACAGAACAGCCACTCAAGTCTATGAAGGTTTATTTAAGTTTAATGTAAATACCCTTGAGGTAGAAAAATCTCTGGCAGATAGCTATACACTTGACTCTTCTGGAACTGTCTATACCATTAAACTTAAACAAGGTGTTTATTTTCACGATAATGAATGTTTTGCAGATGGGAAAGGTAGAGAATTGGTAGCAGACGATATAAAATATTGCTTTTTGCAACTTTGCTCACCTAATGCTCTTAATCAAAATATAAGTCTGTTGAAAGGGATTATTAAAGGAAGTAATAATTTCTATCAGGATTTTGCAGCAGGCAAAAATCCCAATGAAATAGAAGGAATAAAAGTAATTGATAAATACACTATTCAGTTTGTGCTCGAAAAACCGAATACTTTATTTTTATATAATCTGGCTCGTGCAGGAACGATGATTTATCCTAAAGAAGCATTTGAAAAATACAAAGAGCAAATGCGTATTAAAGCTGTTGGAACAGGACCATTTTATCTGGCAAATGTAAGTGAGGGGGAGGCTATGTTCTTTAAACGCCACAGCCGTTATTATGGCAAAGATTCTCTTGGAAATCAATTACCATTTCTTGATGGGCTAAACTTGCGTTTTATCAACACCAAAGTGGCAGAGCTTTCTGAGTTCAGAAAAAATAATCTGGATATGGTTTACAGAATCCCAACTGAATCTATTTTGCAGATAAATGAAGAAATGGGTAAAGATGTAAAGCAGGGAGAATATGCTGGCTACGAATTACAACGTTCCCCTGAAATGCTTACTCATTGTCTCGTATTCCAAACTAAAAATGGGATATTTCAGAATGTAAATTTGCGTAAGGCATTTGCTTATAGCATCGACCGGAAAAAAATTCTGGAACTTGTGCTCAATGGGGAAGGTAACGCCCCAGGCGAACATGGTATTGTACCAGTAGATGTATTTGCAAAATATGATGCTAAAAAAGTACCGGGTTATAGCCAGCGTCAGGATTCTGCCATTTTTTATCTCAAAAAAGCCGGTTTTACAAAAGGGAAAGATGTTCCCAGAATAAAAATGGAATATATCAATGAAGGTGGAAGAAATGCTTTTGTGGCGGTTGAAATTCAGAAACAAATCAAAGATGTATTGAATGTGGATATTGAACTCAATCCTGTTGGATTGGCTCAATCCAAGGAAGCTGCAGAATCCGGAAACTTTCAACTATTGTGGCTTTCCTGGCTAGCTTATTATCCAAGTCCTGAAAATTTTCTTGAGCAGTTTTATGGCAAACTGATACCTACCGATAAAAATGGTTTTTCTTTTCCAAATATTAGCCGATATAATAATCCAGAATTTGATCGACTTTATGAAAAAGCTATAAACGCAAAAACAACAGACGATGCCAATCAGTATTATCTTCAGGCAGAAACTGTAATGATGAAAGACAGTCCGGCACTGATGCTCTGGTATGATGAAGGTTACAGACTGGTACACGGTTATGTAAAGAACTTCCCGAATAATGCTTTGCAATACCGGGATTTTAGTCAGGTTTGGTTGGAGAAGAAAAAATAATTTCAATCTTTTTTGAGATATTCATCTGGTGGAAACGCAATCGGTAAATGATACCTTACAGAAATAGTTTTTCCACCTTGTTTGCCCGGCAGCCAGTCGGGCATTTTTTTTAGTACCCGAATAGCCTCTTCGTCACAACCATATCCCAAGCCGTTAAGAATTTTTATGTTTTCTATCTTTCCGGTGTTGCTTACTATAAAATAAACAAAAACTTTTCCATGAATCCCCAAAATTTTGGCAGCCTTCGGATATTGCAGGTTATTATAAAAATATTTTTTCATTGCTTTTAAGCCCCCTTTATATTGTGGAGCTACCTCAAATGCAACCCCGTGCATCCAAAAGTTATCTTCCTTTTCTTCATTTATAATTTCAGGAGGAGGTTCTGTAATAATACTATCAATAACATGGACAGGTTTTATTTGAGCCAAGTTATCAAGACTCAAAAGCCAAAAAACTATAAATAGAAGGTTTTTCATGAAAAGATTTATTATAGAGAAAAATTTATAAGAAGAGTATATCGTATTTTTACAGGTCTTCCACCTTGCGTTCCAGGAGTCCAACCCGGCATCATTTTAACTACTCTTATAGCTTCCTCATCACAACCATATCCTATTCCTTTCATAACACTTACGCTATCTATTTTCCCATTTTCTAAAACCCAAAAACTTACAAGCACTTTCCCCTGTGTTTTATGAGTTTCAGCTTCTTTAGGATATTGCAAGTTATCTTGAAAAAATTTAGACAACTCTTTCATTCCACCGGGGAATTGTGGCATAGGCTCTATACAAAGTATTGTTATATTATCTCCATCATTTTGTAGAGGTAATTTTTCAAGTGTATCTATTTCATTTTCTTCATTCGATAATATTATTGATTCTTCTTTTTTATTTTCTAACTCAAATAAAATAGGCAAGGTATATTTACATCTTACAGGTTTTCCATCTTGTTGACCAGGTATCCAGTTTGGCATAAGTTTTATTATCCTTATAGCTTCTCCGTCAAATTCAACTCCCAAACCTTTTACTACCCCAATACTGTCAATCTTCCCATTAGCCAAAACCATAAATTGCACAAAAACTTTTCCGGTAGTATTAACAGGTTTCGCATTTTCTGATAGTGTAAATTATTCCTTATAAATTCCTGCAATTGCTTTTGTCCTCCCGGATAAGAGGGCTGTATTTCTACCGGATCTATTAATTCAGTGATTTGTACCGAATTTGTGTCTGTCTTATTTACCTTACTTTCACTATTACTTTTACTTTTTCCTTTTTCTTCCTCAGAATGAGTCCAGGAAAGTAAACCGATACATATCACAAAACTTGAAAACCACAGAATAAAATTACTTCTCATAAAAAGTTATTGTTGAGAAAAGTTGATGGGGACAGTGTATTTCATTTTTACAGGGTTTCCAGCTATTCTTCCCGGAATCCAGTGGGCATCAATTTTATAATTCTTATTGCTTCATTATCATAATAATCGTTAATTCCTTTGATGACAGTTATATCCGAAATCATTCCAGTTTCTGAAATCATAAAACTCACATATACTCTACCACTCTTCTCACCAAACTGACTATAATGTTTTATATTATCAGCCATAAATTTTTGCAAACTCTTGTATCCCCGGGAAATACAGGATAGATTTCTATGGTAATAAAACAATCATTATTGCACTCCTCTGTCTTATTATTTTCTTTCATAGTAGTTTCTTGAAGAGGTGTTATTTCTTCTTTTTTCGGAATACATGCTGATAGAAATAATACCAGCAGAAAATACAGTCTTCTCATAAAAGTAAATTTCTGCTAAGATGCAAAAGCACTGTATTTTCCATAAAAAGCCATACTTTATTTTGAATGGTTTGCATCTGTCTTCAAGTTTTGTTATTTTTATTTTTACTACCTTTTACAAACAGAAAATTACTTTTTGTCGTTATTATTAAGCCTTTTACATAACAATCATTACTATTATGTCAGACAAAAATGCCCAACTCCTTACTGACAGACTCGTTGCTTACAAACGAAAATATTATACTAACCTGCTCTTGCGAGGCAGCATACTTACTGGAAGTTTAGTTTTATCTGTATTTCTACTAGTAAATGCTATTGAGTATTTTGGCAGATTAAATACCACTTTACGTGGCATATTATTTTTCATTTTTTTAGGTACTGCTTTCTTTTCATTTATTTATTGGGTAGTCAATCCAATACTTAGATTAATACGTTTACGTCAGCAACTTACTGATGAAGAAGCAGCTCGTCAGATTGGTGTTTATTTTTCTGATATAAAAGACAAACTGCTCAATACGGTTCAATTACAAAAAGATGCTGGAAACAATGCGTTACTTGCTGCCAGCATTGAGCAGCGAACCCAGCAATTAGGTGTAGTAGATTTTGCTGATGCTGTTCAGTTTAAAGAAAATAATCGTTTTTTAAAATATCTGTTTATTCCCGGGTTGCTTATTTTGTTTATTTCTATCTTCGAAATAAACTTCTTTACTGAAAGCTCTGCCCGGATTGTTAATTTTTCCAGACAGTATGCCGTTCCGGCACCCTTTTCTTTTTTTCTGAAAAACAATACACTTGAAGCATTTAAAGACGAAGATTTTATTGTAGAACTTAACTTAAAAGGCTCTGCTATTCCATCTAATATTTTTATGGTGCTCAATGGCAGAAAGTATAAAATGCAGACCAGTGATAACCAAAATTTTAACTACCTGCTTAGTCGTTTACAAAAAGATACAGATTTTTATTTTGAAGCTGCCGGATTTAATTCAGATACTTATACGGTTAAAGTAAAAGAAAGACCTAGTCTTTTATTTTTTGATACTAATATTATTTATCCAGCTTACCTGAAAAAACAAAATGAAACCTTGAAAAATGTAGGGAATCTGGTAGTTCCGGAGGGTACTCAGATAAAATGGAAGTTTAATGCCACTGGGACAGAAAATTTATTTCTACAATTTCAGTCAGTTCCCCAAATGCAGCAATCTGAAAAGGTAAATAATTCTACTTTTTCATTTACAAAAAAAGCTCTTAAGTCTGAAAATTATCAGATAAAACTTAAAAATGAATACAGCACTAATAAAGAAAATATCAGTTATTATCTGGAAGTAATTCCCGATTTATTTCCTAAAATAACAGTAGAGCAGATGAAAGACACCACTCTGTTTAATTTTTTGGTATTGGGAGGGAGCATTTCAGATGATTACGGACTTTCACGCTTGAATGTGTTTTACAAAATCATGCGTAAAAATGCCGATAAAAATGCCGATAAAAATGCCTCTATATTTCAAAATATTAACATACCTATCAATTATTCTCAATCAATACAAAACTTTTATTATCAGTGGGGTCTTGATTCCCTGAAGTTAAATCCTGGTGATAAAATAGAATATTTTGTTCAGGTGTGGGACAATGATGGTGTAAATGGAGCTAAATCTGCCCGATCTTCTCAGTTTCTTTTTGAAATACCTGATGAAAAAGCCTTAGAGAAAGACCTGGAAGCTAAAACAGAAAAAGCAGAAAAGGACATTAATAAATCTTTGAATCAGGTAAATAAACTACAAAAAGACATTGAAAATCTAGAAAATCGTATCAAATCAAAAAAATCGCTGGATTATCAGGATAAGAAAATGATTGAAGATTTGATTAGTAAAAAGCAGGAATTAAATAAACAACTGGAACAACTAAAGAATGAGTTAAAGGATATTAAAGAAAAGCGGGATCGCTTTACAGAACAAAGTCCTAAACTTACTGATAAGGTTGAGCAGCTTCAGAAATTGATGGATAAATTGCTGGATGAAGAAACGAAAAAACTATATGATGAATTACAAAAGTTGCTGGAGCAAAATAGAAATAACAATACTAATGACCTTTTAGAGAAGATTCAGAAAAAAGAAGTAAACCTGGAGAAAGAGATAGAAAGAGCATTAGAAATGTTTAAGCAACTGGAGTATGAGCAAAAAGTGGAAAAAGAAATCAACGACCTGAAGAAAATGGCAGAAGAGCAAGAGAAACTTTCTGAGAAAACCCAGGAAAAAGACACCAATCAGGAAGAATTGAAAGAAAAGCAGGAAGAACTAAACCAAAAATTTGAAGAGACAAAAGAAGATTTAAAGAATCTTGAGAAGGAAAACAAAGAATTAGAAAACCCAAATGAAACACCTGACACAAAAGAAGAGCAACAGGAAATAGACAAACAACAAGACGACAGCAAAGAGCAGCTTGACAATAAAGAAAATAAAAAGGCATCTCAGGCTCAGAAAAAGGCTGCACAACAAATGAAACAAATGGCTCAAAAGATGGAGCAGTCTATGGAAGGGCAGGAGATGGAGCAAAATCAGGAAAATATTGATGATTTAAGAAAGATTTTGGAAAATCTGATTACACTTTCTTTTGATCAGGAAAAACTAATGAAAGAATTCAGAGGGGTTAATTCATCTGATCCTAAATTCATTAAACTTTCTCAGGAACAATTAAAGCTCAAAGATGATGCTAAAATTATTGAAGACAGTTTATTTGCACTTTCTAAAAGAGTATTTCAGATTGAGTCTTTTGTAACACGAGAAGTTTCTCAAATGAAAGAATATATGGACGAAAGTGTAGCAAGTATTAAGCAACGTAAAACCAGCACAGCCACAGGGAAACAACAATTAGCCATGACATCTATGAATAATCTGGCTCTTTTGCTGGATGACGTTTTGCAGCAAATGCAAAACCAAATGCAACAACAACAGCAAAAAGGGAAAGGGAAAAAGAAAGGAAAACAACAAAATCCGGGTATGAGCACTTTACAACAAGAGTTGAACAAGAAAATTCAGCAACTTAAACAAAGTGGTAAAACCGGCAAAGAGCTTTCAGAAGAGTTAGGGAAACTTGCTCAGGAGCAAGAGGCTATACGGAGAATGATGCAACAGATGAAAGATGGTGGAAAAAATCAGGGTGAAAAAGGACAAGGTGATAATGGTTTGGAAGAAATGATAAAGCAAATGGAACAAACCGAAAAAGACTTGGTAAATAAAAATATCAATGAGCAAACGCTAAAACGCCAACAGGAAATACTTACTAGAATGCTCGAATCTGAAAAATCTCAGAAAGAACAGGACGAAGAAGAAACTCGTAAAGCAGAGCAAGCCAAGGACAAACCACGCGTTTCACCTGCTCAATTTGAGCAGTATATTAAACAGAAACAAAAACAAACAGAATTTCTTAAAACAGTTCCTCCTGCTCTCAGTCCTTATTATAAAAAAGAGGTTGATAAATATTTTAAAAAGATAGAGTAATTTAAAGAGAATATTTTTAGTCAGGTATTTATTTTTTTTCAGCTAATGGCTTAAATTGCACCATAAAGTCAATTTTATTAAACATGAAATCCATAAAAATACAAGTTCCTTCTGTAGTCGAGAACCTGAGAATCGTTGAGAGTTTTATTGATAATGCCAAGGAGTTTTATGAAATCAATGATGATATTTATGGCAATATCATGATAGCTGTAACGGAATCCGTAAACAATGCTATTCTGCATGGAAACAAAGAAGATAAAACTAAAAAGGTAAATCTCTCTCTCTTTATGGATGATGATAAAATAAAATTTATTGTGGAAGATGAAGGAGAAGGATTTGACTTTACACATTTGTCTGACCCTACATCTCCTGAAAACATAGAGAAGCCTGGCGGTCGTGGAATATTTTTAATGAAGCATTTGTCTGATGAAGTACATTTTCAGGATAATGGAAGAAAAGTTGAACTTATTTTTTACATGAATTAACCAATTGTATGATACTTTGTCAACAGGCATTCTTAATAGGAATGCCTGTTTTTTTATGCCTTTTTATGGTAATTTTGTAAAAAAATATTTAACGATTTAAAATCAATGGCTATACATTTCTTCTCTGAAGACATAGAATTTAAGATTTTTAAACCTCAGGCTGTTCGCAAATGGCTAAAAACAATAGCTTCCCAGGAAAACTTTGTTATCGCTAATATCAATTATATTTTTTGTTCTGATGCCTATTTATTAGAAATCAACAAACAATATCTTGATCATGATTATTATACCGACATCATTACATTTGATCAGTCTGAAACAGAAACATCTATAGAAGGAGATATTTACATAAGTATTGAAAGAGTTCGCGAGAACGCTCTTATTCAAAACATTGATTTCCATCAAGAATTAATGAGAGTAACTGCTCATGGACTTTTACACCTTATCGGCTATCTTGACAAAAACGAGTCTGATATTATTACAATGAGATCCAAAGAAGATTATTGCCTTTTTTTGTGGAACAAACAAACATCTTAACCATGTGTTCCACGTGGAATACGAAAGCCTAACAGCGTATTCCACGTGGAACGTCAAAAAAACAAACTCAACAAGAAACTCTTTAACAAAAGAAACGGTTTTATAAGACCAGAAACAACGACAAATATATGTTTAAAGAATACGATGTAATAGTAGTAGGAGCAGGGCATGCCGGATGTGAGGCAGCAGCAGCAGCAGCCAATATGGGTTCAAAAACCCTGTTAATAACAATGAACATGCAAACCATAGCACAGATGTCTTGCAATCCTGCAATGGGTGGTGTAGCCAAAGGACAGATAGTTCGGGAGATAGATGCATTAGGTGGAATGTCAGGAATAATAACAGACAAAACAGCTATACAGTTTAGAATGCTAAACCTATCTAAAGGTCCTGCTATGTGGAGCCCCCGTACGCAAAACGACAGAATGCTATTTGCACATGAATGGAGGATGGCTTTGGAAAATATCAAAAATCTGGATTTTTGGCAAGAAATGGTGACAGGATTGGTAGTAAAAGATGACAAAGTGCAGGGAATAAGAACTGCTATGGGTATAGAAATATTGTCTAAAGCTGTAGTACTTACCAATGGCACTTTTTTAAATGGGTTAATTCACATTGGTGAAAAGAACTTTGGAGGTGGCAGAACAGGTGAAAAAGCAGCAACAGGCATTACTGAACAGTTAATAACATTAGGGTTTGAAGCAGGAAGGATGAAAACCGGAACACCTCCTCGTGTAGATGGAAGAAGTCTTGATTATACCTGGATGGAAGAACAACCAGGGGATGAAAAGCCGAGTAAATTTTCTTATCTGGACGAAACCCAACCATTACAAAAACAATTGAGTTGCTGGATAACTTATACAAATGAAGATGTTCATGAAATATTACGAACAGGATTTGACAAATCACCTATGTTTTCTGGAAGAATAAAGGGATTAGGACCTCGTTATTGTCCTTCAGTAGAAGACAAAATCAATAGATTTGCAGATAAAGATCGTCATCAGATTTTCGTAGAACCGGAAGGGTGGCAAACTGTAGAGATATATGTAAATGGCTTCTCTACTTCTTTACCTGAAGACGTACAATATAAAGCCCTTTGTAAAATACCAGGATTTGAAAACGTAAAAATGTTCAGACCGGGTTATGCTATTGAGTATGACTATTTTCCACCCACTCAGCTGACCAATACACTTGAAACAAAGTTAATTGAAGGCTTATTTTTTGCAGGACAAATCAATGGAACTACCGGGTACGAGGAAGCTGCCTGTCAGGGATTGATAGCTGGAATTAATGCACACAATAAAAGCCAGAAGAAAGAACCTTTTATTTTAAAGCGTTCAGAAGCTTATATTGGCGTATTAATAGATGATTTGATTAATAAAGGCACCGAAGAACCTTACAGAATGTTTACTTCAAGAGCAGAATACAGGATTTTGTTACGTCAGGATAATGCAGATTTGAGATTAACCGAATACGGATATAAAATGGGACTGGCTACGGATATTCGATATCAGAAAATGCTCGACAAAAAATCTCAGACTACACAACTCTTGGAGGAATTAAAACAGCAAAAAATCACACCTGAAAATGCCAATGCATATCTGGAAAATCTGGGAACAGCAACTATTCGGGAGAAAACTTCGATTATAAACCTGATTCGCAGACCTGATTTTACTTTAGATAATTTGAAAGAAATGGATAAAGAAAGTAGAGAGTTGTTGGAAAAATATAATGAAGAAATATTACAACAAGCTGAAATAAGTATCAAATACGAAAGTTATATTGAAAAAGAGCAGAAGATTGCAGATAAATTCGGGGAGCTTGAAGATTTTATTATTCATGATGGATTTGATTTTGATAAAATTAAAAATCTTTCCCACGAAGGCAGGGAAAAATTAAAGAAAATAAGACCTCGTACAGTAGGACAAGCCTCCCGAATTAGTGGGGTATCACCAGCAGATGTTTCTATTTTGATAGTGCATCTGGGAAGATAAAATTATGGAAGATGTAAAATACTTTGGCAACCCAGAGACTTTTGCTATAAGATATGCCCCAAGTTTAGATTATAGAGGAATAGATGAAAATGACAACAAGTTTGCAAATTTTGCTTGTTGTCATTTTGTTTTAGGAGGACAAATAATTGGTGATAAAAACGAGGCATGTTATCTCAAATCATGGTTGTACAGATTGGAGTATATAAAAAACAATTTTAAAAACTGTTTTGATTATTTCAGTCATGAAGAATTTGAGAGTAGGAGTGATGAAGAGATTTTTGCTCTAGTATGGAAAGCAAATGGCGATAATAATCCTGACTATGATTACCTGCCTGTTTTAGATAGCTATATCTGGAAATTCTGTCACATTTCTATTGATGAAACTACTGATGCTTATCTTATAACAGCAACGGCAGATAAAGATAATATAAAATTTATCTGGCAGGGGTGGCGGGAACCTTGTCCTGAAGAATATATTAGTAAATTATTCAGCACTACCGTAAACAGACAGTTTATAATTGAATCCCTTGAAAATTGTCTTTCCTATATTAAATCAGCATATATCTATTATTTTGAGATAAAAAAAGCAAGCATTGAAGACTGGCAAGAAATAGGGGTGTTGTTTAAAAATACTATCCTAAACATAAATAAGAGCGATTACTCAGAAGAGCAGGTAAATAGTTGGGCATCGGCATATAACGATGAGGCTTTCTGGAAAAAGAAAATAGATGATGATTATTTTATAATGGCAGTCTTTCAAAAGACGATAATTGGTTTTGGCTCATTATCATTAAAAAGTTATTATCTTGATATGCTATATGTTCATAAAGATTTTCAGGGTTGGAGAGTAGCAACCAAACTGGTAGAAGACATTGAAGCAAAAGCACGAGAATTATCTATCTCTTACCTATATACAGAAGCAAGCATCACAGCAAAACCTTTTTTTGAAAAGCAGGGATATAAAGTTGTAACATCTCAGGAAAAATTACACAAAGACATATATTTTACCAACTATATAATGGAAAAGCACTTATGAAAAAATACTTTATAGTTTTAATAATGCTTATTCTACTAAGCTACAGTACAAGCTGTACTCAGAAAAACACTGATACAACTGTTTATACGACGGTTGAATACCACCTCAACCTACAGGAGGAATAGCTACTTTTTCAAAATATATAGGCAAAAACTTAAACTTTCCTGAGAGTTGTAAGAGTGCGAATGTATTTGGAAAGATACACATCGAATTTATTGTTGCGGAAGATGGTAAGCTTACAAATCCTAAAATCCTCTATCCGGAAGAGATATGTCTCGAATTTAAAGAATATATAGTTAAACTGATTGAAAATGCTCCGGCATGGATTCCCGGAAAAATGGGTGGCAAAAATGTAAAAGTACTATATACTTTACCAATATTTATAAATCTCCAGGAATAAAAATGTCCTACAATAAAGACTTAGTTTTAAGAACAATCCGGCAAATTGCTGAAATGATTGCCAGAATGTTAGGATTAAAGGCAGAAGGAAACAAAGAAGAGTTCCTTAAAACAGCTAATCAGATTTCAGTAACTATAAGCGGCAAAACACCTGATGAAATTTTGGAAATGGAGTTGGAGGAAATCATCAGGACTTTAGAAATAAAGAAAATTGAAGAATTGTATAAAGCAGAATTTCTGGCAGATGTCTTAGTACCTTATTCTGATTTTATTAACGATAATAATAAAAAATTCAAAGCTTTGCTTTTAGCCGAAGAGTTACTGGATTATGTATCAAATATCAGGCTGTTTGATAAAGAGCTCGCCACGAAAATTTCAAAAGTTCAGAACTTACTGAAATCTCTTGAAAATGAGTAAATTTACAGATTGAAAACAATCTGATTTCCCGAATGCAAACCTTACAAAACTGCCCGATTTGCCACAGCCAAAATCTGAAACCATTTCTTACCTGTCAGGATTATACTGTAAGCAACGAAAAATTTAATATTAGTGAATGTGCTGATTGTCATTTTAAGTTTACAAACCCCCGCCCAGAACCAGAAATAATCGGAAAATATTATCAGTCACAAGATTATATTTCACACTCAGATACTAACAAAGGTATCATTAATAAAGTCTATCAACTCGTTCGAAATTATACACTTCAGTCAAAGTTAAAACTCATTCATAAACTCAACAACCAGAAAACAGGCAAAATACTTGATATTGGCTGTGGTACTGGTATGTTTCTAAAAGTTTGTAAAGACGGTGGATGGGAAATAGCCGGCACAGAACCCGATGACGCTACCCGACAGAGAGCCCAAGAAAATAGTGGAGTGGAAATAGCTGAAGATTTTATGAAACTTGAAAAAGGTTCGTTTGATATTATTACAATGTGGCATGTACTGGAACATATACACGAGTTAGATGCTTGTGTGGAGCAATTAAAAAAATTATTATCACCAACAGGTATATTGTTAATTGCGGTCCCCAATCATGAGTCGTATGACGGGCAGTTTTTTCAGGAATACTGGGCTGCCTATGATGTACCCCGTCATTTGTCTCACTTCACACAGAAAAATATAAAACAACTTTTTGAGAAAAACGGCATGAAATTAGCTGCAACCAAACCCATGTGGTTTGATGCTTTTTATATCAGTATGTTAAGTACAAAATATAAAACAGGTAAAATTAATTATCTGCAATCCTTTTTTAAAGGCTTAACTTCTAATAATAAAGCATCACAAAACAATCAATTTTCAAGCCTGATTTATATTCTCAAAAAATAATTTTTTATGCACTTAAAGATTTCTGATTTCTTGCCTGTCTGGTTTATAAAATATTGTACTGTATTATTTCTGATATTTTCTTTTACGCGTTGTGCCCTACAGCAGCCTCCTACAGGTGGCAAAAAAGATATTATCCCTCCAAAACTCATAAAATCTATTCCGGAGAATAAAAGCCTGAATTTTGTCGGAAATGAAATTATACTTGTTTTTGATGAATACGTAGATATAGATCCTCTGATAAAACAGCAGCTTATAATCACACCAGGCATAGAAGACTATAATTACAAGCCCATCAAGAAAGGCATAAGAATCACACTGAACAAGCCTCTGAAACCTAACACCACTTATACTTTTAATTTCAGAAAAGCTATAAAAGATTTGAATGAAAAAAACCCGGCACAAAACCTGAAACTGGTATTTAGCACAGGTAATTATATCGATTCATTAAAAATCAATGGAAATGCATTGTATGCAGAAAATAATAAACCTTTGATTGATGGAATAGTAAGTTTGTATAAAGTCAATGATACTTTAGATATATTCAAGCACAAACCTTTGTATTTTACAAGAACAGATAGTGCTGGCAGATATGTATTTGAAAATCTTCAAAAGGGAATCTATAAAGTATATGCTCTGACAGACAACAATAATAATCTTACTTACCAGGAACGCTCTGAGAAAATTGGTTTCACTGACACAGATATTTTATTGCAAGATAGCAGTCGTTCTGCTATTAATATTCTTCTAAGCAAAATAGATCAGACTGCACCACTGATTTCAGGACGTGGTGTTGAAGAAAATTATACTACTCTAGAATTTAATGAAGGACTGAAAACTGTAAAAGCCATCTTTCTTAACCCCTCAGATTCTATACCTTATCATCAAAGCAATGAAAAAACCGTTTTGTTTTATAATACTATTCACAAATTTGATAGTATTCCGGTAAGAATCATTGCAGAAGATTCTTCAAAAAATATACTGGATAAAGAGATAAAAATAAAATTTACAGCTTCTAAAAAGGAGAAATCAGAAAAAAATAAATCAGATAAGATAAAGTTTGAAACAAAAGTATATCCAGACAAAGGAGAAAAAATTTTAAAAGACTTTAAAGTAAAAATTGTCTTTAACAAACCCATAAAATCACTTAACTATCAGACTGTCAATATATTATCAGATACTATTAGAAAAATTGACCTGCTAAAGGAAGATACTTCATGGAACATCTATCACACTGAGTTTACGATTCAAAAGAAAGTCAATTTTTCAAATAAGTTAAGGCTACAGATGCCTAAAGGAGCCTTTATAAGTATAGAGAATGATAGTTCTGCCAATATAAAAAATGATTATAGTTTAAAAAATGAAGAAGATTATGGAATAATATCAGGAAGTATAAATATGCAAACTCCTGAAAATTTTATTATCCAGTTGGTTACAACAGATTATAAACTAGTAGCAGAAAAAGTGAATATCATGAACTATAAATTTGATTTTATAGAACCGGGACAATATTTAGTGAAAGTCATAATAGATAAAAATAAAAACGGAGTATGGGACAATGGCAATCTCAAACAAAAAATTCTTCCTGAAAAAGTGTATATACTTGGACCCATTACTATGAAGCAAAATTTTGAAATGACGGAAAATAACTTTAACCTTCCTTAAAAAAAGCCGGAATCTTTTCGGCTTTTTTATTTGTTTTTCACCATAGATTAAGATTTCAACAGAAGCTAAAATGGATATTGTCTTACACACTTTAGGCAAGTTAAGTCTTGTGAAAAAATCTTAACATAAAGCTTATCCCCAAACATAGTATATCTTTTTATGCTCTTCAGCTTTAAAGCCAACATAATTATATCTGACAATATTTCGGATACAGGCTTTTTCACATTATTTTTTTCAAATAAAATTCACTCTATTGAACTTGATTTGAATACAATTTTTTTAGCAAGATTTATTTCGGTCAAGCCTCTTACTCTAATACAAGCTTCTTACCAACTTCATCAAAAAGATATATCAACCAGATACTATTTACTTAAAAAGTACGTCTAACTACAAAAATGAATATTTTTTCTTTATTTAATTTAATTTTTTTGTGGATAACCTTGTGGATTAGTGGACAACTTTTGTGAATGTGGTGAGGATAGTTTGTTAAAGATAGAGTACAGTAGAAGAAAATTCGGTTGATATCATATTAATCAGAAAAAGTTCACAATTTAGGCAATACTTTTCCACCTTAACCCTATTCACTTATCCACAATACAGTTTTCCACAGGTGTGTTATCCACACTGTGAAAAACTTATCTCAAAATGTGGATAAGTCATTAGTAGTTAAGAAAAATTATATATAATATTTCTTATATCTTCTTTTTTTGTTAATACCAATTTACGAAAAATATTTCTGATTATCAAGCGTATAAAAACTAACTTCCTTTGAAAAATTATAGAAAAAATAAAACCTATTTGTATATACTAAATCTGTGGATAAGTCTGAACTTATCCACAAAGGCAGTGAATACTTTTTTAAAGCCTGAAGTTCTCCACATATTCACAGCCCTAATATTCCTTAATAAATCTTTTTTAAATATTTAATTGTTTATAATATCTAGTCAAAAGTTTATTGTGTTGAATAAAAGTTGCGAATGGTTGCACAAGCAACCATTCGTGTCTCAATAAAACAAAGGGGTAAGATATTCTTTAGTAAAACGATACTAAAAAAAATAGTTTACTAAAAATAGTTTAGCAAAGGGTATGACAAAATGACATATTTGAAAAAGCCGTATTGCGAAACAAAAAAGAATGCTTAAATTGTAGAAAAGAAAAGTATGTCAGAAAAAGCATAAAGACCGTTTTAAGAAAAAGAGAGGAAAAATAAAGACTATGAAAAAGGCAGCAATAACAATACTCATAGTAACATGGGCAATTGGTGCAAAAGCACAAGACAAAGACATACAGCTGGCACAGGAGTATTTGCAGAAAGAAGACTATGAAAAAGCCAAAGTGATTTTTCAGAAACTCGCCAAGGATAACCACACAGGAAAGGAGATTCATGAGAGCTTTTTAAAAACACTTTTTGCTTTGAGAGATTATGATGAGGCAGAAAAGTTTTTGAAGAAACAAATCAAAGCTTATCCAACTACAGATACTTATAAAGCCGACTACGCCCTGGTATTGGAAATGATGAAAAAAAATCAGGATGGAGAAAAATTAATCAAGAAAACAATTGACGAAATAAAATCAGACCCAAGAAGAGTTGAAGAGTTTGCCCAGTATCTGACAGAAAAGAACAAAGCTGAGTTTGCAGAAGAAACATACCTGAAAGCAAGAGATGTTTCCAAAAATAAAAAAGCTTATGCTTTTTCATTGGCACAAGTATATGCTTTTCAGGGAAAGACAGAACAGATGATAGAAGAGTTTCTGAATCTGTCCACCGACAAAGATGCAAACCTGGAAGATATAAAAAATACACTTCAGGAAAATATAAGCAAAGAAGAAGATTTTGATAAACTGGAAAAAGCTCTTGTTACCCGAATTCAGAAAGAACCCACGGAACTTACCTACAATGATTTGCTGATGTGGTATTACCTGCAACAGAAAGATTTTTATAAGGCTTTTATACAGGCACGGGCAATGGACAAAAGAATGAAACTGGAGGGAAGCAAGTTGCTTGAAGTAGGGAATATGGCTATGAGTAACAAAGATTATAAAAATGCAGCCGTTATTTTTGACTACCTTACCAAAGAATATCCAACAGGTACACTCTATCCCGTAGCTCGTCGTAGTCTGATAAATGCCAGAGAAGATCTGGTAAAAACTACTTACCCGGTAGATTTGCTGCAAATCAGGAGTCTGATAACCGATTACAAAAAACTTATTAGTGATTTAGGTAAAAATACAAACTCAAAAGAAGCTCTGAGAAGTATGGGCGTTTTGTATGGTTTTTATCTGGATAAAAAAGACTCTGCTATTGTGATGCTGGAAGATGCCGTAAAAATAGGAACAAATGATATGAACTTTGTTGGTAAATGTAAACTGGATATGGGAGATATTTATATCCTGAAAAATGAACCCTGGGAAAGTACATTGCTGTATGCACAAGTTGAAAAAGATTTGAAGGAAAACCCGCTTGGCTATGAAGCAAAACTCAGGAATGCAAGACTTTCTTATTACAAAGGAGAATTTGAGCTGGCAAAATCACATCTGGATGTATTGAAACTGGCAACTTCACGGGAAATCGCTAATGATGCTATGGACCTGAGCCTGCTGATTTCAGATAATATTTTGTATGACAGTACCGGTGAAGCCCTGAAAGAATTTGCCAAAACAGAGCTTTTACTTTTTCAGAATAAAAATGAGGAAGCCTTGCAAAAACTACAGCAAATGGTAACCAAATTTGAAAAAAATAGCTTGATAGATGAAATGCTATGGCTCAGGGCAAATATTTATGTAAAACAGGGAAATGCTGAAAAGGCTATACAAGACCTGGACAAAATTGTGAATGGGGCAAATTACTATACTGACATACTACGGGATGATGCCTACTTTTTATCAGCAAAATTGTATGAGGAGAAACTAAATCAAAAAGATAAAGCGATGGAAATGTATAGAAATTATCTGGAAAAATTTCCGGGAACTATTTACATTGCAGAGGCAAGGAAGCGATTCAGGGCATTGCGGGGTGATAAGCTGAACTGAACCGGCTCAATACTGCCGGCAAGATTAAAATCGGACAAAAAATTATGTTAGAAACTATTGAAAGAGAAAAAAAGACTTCCAGTGGAAATCTTTCAGAACCCAAAAGGGCATTTGACTTTTTATATACCCAGCTAGAAAAATATCCTCTCAAAGATTGTCTGGCAGCCAAAGTAAAAGGCAAGTGGCAAACTTACTCTACTCAGGATGTTATCACAACAGTAAATTTGATGAGTCTTGGGTTTTTGAAACTTGGCATAAAAAAAGGAGATAAAGTAGCTATTATTTCTAATAACCGCCCTGAGTGGAATGCTGTAGATTTTGGTTTGCAACAAATAGGGGCTGTGAGTGTACCAATGTATCCTACCATTACAGAAGCTGATTATCGGTACATTTTCGGAGATGCAGGAGTAAAAATGATTTTTGTCTCCAATGAAGAACTGTATGAAAAAGTAAAAAATGCAACAGAAGGTCTTTCGGGAATTGAATCCATTTTTTCGTTTGACAAGATAGAAGGGGTAAAGCACTGGAAAGAAGTGGAAAAAGCAGGAGAATCTGAGAATGTTGATGATTTGAATGCTTATCGGAATGAAGTACAGGAAACAGATTTACTCACCATCATTTATACTTCCGGCACAACCGGCAAGCCCAAAGGCGTAATGCTTTCACACAAAAATGTAGTGAGCAATGCTCTTGCCGTCAGCAAAATTTGTCCTGTAGAAAATGGAAAATCCCGAACACTGAGCTTTTTGCCTGCCTGCCATATATTTGAGCGTACAGGTCTTTACTTTTTTATCAGTTGTGGAATTGGAATATATTATGCCGAAAGTTTAGAAACAGTAGCTGAAAATTTGAAAGAAGTAAAGCCTCATTTTTTTAATACAGTTCCACGATTACTCGAAAAAATGTATGACCGTATTATTGCCAAAGGACATGAACTGGGAGGGATACAAAGACAAATTTTTTTCTGGGCTGTGAATCTGGGCTTACAATATGAACCCAACAAAAAAATGGGTTGGTGGTATGATCAGCAATTGAAGCTGGCTAATAAATTGATTTTCAGTAAGTGGCGTGAAGCACTTGGTGGAAATTTAACAGCCGTATGTAGTGGAGCAGCAGCTTTGCAACCCAGGCTAACGAGGGTTTTTTGGGCTGCCCAAATCCGGATTATGGAAGCTTATGGCATGACAGAAACTTCACCAGGCATTACAGTTACAAGAGCCGTAGCTGATCAGGTAAGAATAGGTTGTGTAGGAGAAACTATTGAGAATGTAACCATTAAAATAGCCGATGATGGCGAAATCTTGGTGAAAAGTCCTGGCGTGATGATGGGCTATTATAACCAACCCGAACAAACAGCTCAGACTATTGACGAAGAAGGATGGCTGCATACCGGGGATATTGGCGAAATGGTAGAAGGGAATTTTTTGAAAATAACAGACCGGAAAAAAGAGATGTTTAAAACTTCCGGCGGAAAGTATGTAGCTCCACAAATGCTTGAAAATAAATTTAAGGAAAGTGAGCTGATAGAGCAGATAATGGTATTGGGCGAAAACCGTAAATTTCCGGCTGCCCTGATTGTTCCGGCTTTTGACATTTTAGAGAAAAAACTCAGAGACCGAAATGTCAGTTTTACTGACAAAGCTGATATGGTTTCTAAACCAGAAGTACAAGCTATCTATCAGGAAGAAATAGACAAATACAATGAAAACTTCGCTCATTATGAGCAGGTAAAAAAATTTGTAGTATTACCTGATAACTGGAGCATTCAGACGGGTGAACTTACTCCAACCCTCAAGCTCAAACGGAAAGTTATTTTACAAAAATACGAATCACAAATAGAAGCAATGTATTAAAAGCAAACGTCTGTCAAATAAAATATTAACTGGCAATGGGAGGAAATTTATTTAAGTTGGGAAGATTGCCCAAAGCAGAATATCTCAAACTTGAATCTGAAATCAGAACCTACCTCACTAAAAAGTTTGGAAATAATTTTCGAATACCTCGCTATTATGGTGATAAACCAGATTTTGGAGATTTGGATATTATCCTCTCGCGAGATGCTATTATTGAAAACTGGGAAAAAACCCGAAATGAAATCATTCAGGAGTTGCATCTTACCCAGTACAAATCTGTAGGCAAGGTCTTTTCCACCAATTTCCGGCATTTTCAGACAGATTACTTTGTTGTATCGCCTGATATATTTGAAACGACATATAACTTTATGTGTTTCAATGATTTGGGAAATATTTTAGGAAAAATATTTCGGCGATTTAACCTCAAATATGGGGAGGAGGGTTTGTTTTATGTTTTTAGAAGGGGAGAGGATAGCCATTATAAAAAAGACTTATTGTTAACCAAAGACATTAACCAGATTTTAGGCTTTTTGCAACTTGATGCCAAACCCTGGCATGATGGATTTGATACTTTAAACAGTATGTTTGAATGGGCAGTAAATTCTCCATATTTTACTGTAAAACCTTTTCTGGAACGTTCCGAATCTACCGAACAACGCCTGAAGCAACGCAAAACCATGCAAAAGTTTGTAGCATGGCTCGAAGATAATAAAATCACTAAATCCTACGATTTTGCTGAAGACCGGGACGAATATCTGCCTATGATAAATGCTTTTTTCCCGGAAGCCCAACTGCCTTTGCAAATTGAAAATGAAAAAACAAGGGAAGCAGAGGTAAAAGCCATGAGTGAAAAATTTAACGGACACTTGGTAATGCAACTCACCGGACTGGAAGGCAAAGCACTTGGCGATTTTATCATAAAATTCAAAAATCAATTTCCAGATTTTGAAAGTTGGTTGCTTGAAACGGAGGCAGAAATAATCAAAGTTGCCATTCTTAATTTTCAGCAAATTTAATCCTAAAATTTCTTTTGTTTTTTTTATGTTTATTATTAATAAATTATATTTTTGAAATATTTAATTTTTTGGAACATGTACATTTAAAAATTAAAACTACTAGGTTATAAATAAAAATAACTATTTAAAATGAATACGGTAGTAAAGGGAGATAAGTTTGAACAAAATGCTTATAACCTAATACAAAATGCGATAAATGATGACGTATTAGGAATCTCACCTAAACACTCAAAAGTTTTTAGAAAAAAAGGTTATTACTCTCATCTTCGTAAAAAAGAGATAATATTCGATTTATCAATTGAAATATGGCCTCCTAAAGCTGAACGATTTTCCTTTTTATTTTTAATTGAATGTAAGGATTATTCCACTAAGAAAGTTCCTGTCGATGATGTAGAAGAATTTCTTTATAAATTAAGTCAGATAGCTAATCTCGGATACTTCATAAAGGGAGTATTTATATCTAATAATTCATTTCAAGAAGGGGCATTGGAAATTGCTAATAACTCAAGATTAATGCTCATAGAGGTAAATAGTGAAAATGAATTAGAAGTGAAACTTCATAAGATTGAACGTAATCTGAGTTCAGAAATATCAAATAGTGAAAAAGAAATACAAACATTTCTTTATAATGTATTTAAGCTAGATAGAGTAGATGGTTTAAAGAAATATAGCAGAAGTGATATAGAAAATATTTCAAACAGCTTGTTAGAACAAATAGATAAAAATATCTTGAAAAGTGCCTTAAAAATACCAATAGATAAAATTACGCAATTTTTAAATTTAGAATATAATTTGGGATTTGATTTTAATAACCTTATTGAAGTAGATAAAGAAAAAAGCATCTTAGGGTATTTTGATGTAAATAAAAATCTAATTAAAATAGATAAAAGCTTGCATGGGACAAATAGATTTGCATTTTTATTAGCTCATGAAATAGGACATTTTATTTTGCATAGGGGTCTAAAAATCAATCAACAAGTATATAATAAATTCAAGGATTCTGAATATGACTTTATTTTAGATAAATATTTGTTAAATAATTATAAAAATTGGATAGAATGGCAGGCAAATGAGTTTGCTTCTAACCTTATAATGCCAAATGATACTTTTTGTAGGAAATTAGTCCAAGTTCAAGAAAAGTTAGGTATTAGTAAGAGAGGATATATTTATCTTGATGACCAGCCTATCAACAAAAGAGATTTTATTGATATTACATCATATCTTTGTGAGTTTTTTAATACAACCTTTACGAGTGTAAAATATAAATTGGAAAGCCTAGATTTAATAAAATATGATCAAAAGAAAGATATGTATAGGGATGAACTTAGAAATATGTACTTTGAGTGAAAATGTAGTAAATATGAAAGTTATTTAGTGATAGCCCTCTCTATAGCAAGGGACTAAAAAGATTTCCTTACTAAAAATTCCAAACCCTTTGATGTAGTCGAAGGGTTTGTTTATTTTTGCAATCCTTTTTAAATGCTGATCATACAATAGCTTGGAAACACAAAACTTGCCATATCTAACAGACGAAGCCATTGAAGAATTTATCACCACTGCTCTGAATGAAGATGTAGGAGATGGTGACCATAGCTCGCTGGCATCAGTACCTACAGATGCCTGGCGAAAAGCCCGTTTGTTGATAAAAGATGAAGGAATTTTGGCAGGTGTAGTACTGGCAGAAAAAATATTTTTACAAACAGACCCTACTTTTATTTTAGAAATTTTAATAAAAGATGGTACACCTGTAAAATATGGGAACATAGGTTTGTTGGTTTCGGGCAAGGCACAATCTATTCTCAAAGCAGAGCGATTGGTCTTAAATTGTATGCAGCGAATGAGTGGCATCGCTACTTATACACATAACCTCAATAAACTGCTGGAAGGTACAAAAGCCAAACTACTGGATACCCGAAAAACTACCCCTAATTTTAGAATTTGCGAAAAATGGGCAGTTGCCATTGGAGGAGGTCAAAACTATCGGTTTGGTTTGTATGATCGTATTATGCTCAAAGATAATCATGTAGATTATGCAGGAGGCATTAAAAATGCCATTGAAGCTACACACAATTACCTCAAAAGCACAGGCAAAAAACTGGAAATAACAGTAGAAACCCGCAATTTGGAAGAAGTAAAACAAGTAATAGAAGCCGGAGGTGTAGAGCAAATTATGCTGGATAACATGGATGTAAAAAAAATGAAAGAGGCGGTTGCACTAATAAATGGTAGATTTTTGGTAGAAGCGTCTGGTGGCATAACCGAAAAAAATATCAGAGAAGTGGCTCTTACGGGGGTAGACTTTATATCAGTAGGGGCACTGACTCACTCGGTTAAAAGTATGGACATTAGCCTGAAAGCCATGTAAAACCAATTAAAAATTGTAAACAAAGATAATAAAACATTGCCCCATATTTAAACTAAAAATACTCCCGGGGTAGGAGACTTCTAAAAAAATGGCAAAAGGTAGCAAAGGTTCGGTAAATCAGTTCTTAAAAAATCCATTTCTGCAAAATCAGCAACAGCAGATACCCGTTCCGAATGTAAAAACAAAGAAATATCAATTAGACAACAAAACCTACATCAGCATAGCCATGCAGGAGTTACTGCGAGCACAATGGTTTTGGATATTTGTGCCAATCGGAGTAATTATTCTCAATCTTGTACTTAATTTAACAGGTGCGTATAAAAATCTTTGGATATATTTTACTATCCCTCCATTGCTTATCATCGGTTATGTACTTTTCTGGGCAATTCAGTTTACCGGAGTAACCCAACTCGAACAAAACAAAGTGATGTTTCAGAAGATGAGTTATGAAATTGATGGTAAGCAAATATTAATGAAACTTAATGCCAAAGAAGGGATGCAGGTAAAATGGGAAATGATAAAAAGTGTAAAGAAAATGAAAGATGCCTATTTGCTTACCATTTCTAAAGCACAGTTTATACATATGCCTTTTGATATTTTTAATTCTGAAAATGATGTCAAATTTTTTGAAGGATTGCTTAAGCGAAAAAATTTAATCAAGTAAAGTTTTTTATTCAAAATATCTATGGCTAAAATCCCCAAACATCTCGAAAAAGCAATTCTGGAAATGCCACAAAAGGAAAAAGACAAACTCTTGCTCCGGCTGGTATTGAAAGAGCCATTGTTACTCGAAAAACTGGAACATCAGTTACTGGGTGATGAAGGAGATACCATAGATCGCCGGAATGAATTGCTGGATCAGATTAAGGAAATGGCAAAATATCCATATTATGATACACCAGGCTGGCTGATGATGGCGATGCGGGACATGAGTGGAAGTATTACCAAACACATCAAAGTTACAAAAGATAAACTTGGTGAAGTAATACTGACACTGGCTTTGATAAATGAAACTTTTCGCAACCAGAAAAAAATGCTGGAGCAACGAACTCAAAAAGCCGAAAACTTTGCTGAATATGTTGTGAAGAAAGCCATTACCACTTTAGAAAAGTTAAAAAAAATACACACTGATTTTTATGTAGAACTGGAAGATGAAGTAAATGAAATGTTGGGCTACATTCATCACTATCAGCCTTGCCAGTATAATCTCCAACAAAATCCACTTCCTAAAAAGTGGAATTATTGAAATCTAATGTGGTTGTTGATTTCTGGTTGAATATATTTTCAAGACACATCAAGGCCTCGGCATTATTCAAACTCCAATATTTATGCCAGTGGGTACAGCCGTTACAGTAAAAGCTGTACACCAGCATGAACTGGAAGAAGATATAAAAAGATAATTTTAGGAAATATTTGTCATTTATACTTGCGTCCAGGGTTACAGGTTTTACAAAAAGCAGGCGGTTTACATAACTTTAATGGATAGTAAAGAATCGTTCAAAACAAAAAAGCCTCAACTGAGGCTTTTTTGTTTTGAACAACTAATTTATTATTAAAATTTAAGTTTCTATTTCTATCAAAAAACTTTCACATTCTTGATAAAAAATATTTGTTGATTAATAACCCGGATTTTGATCTGTTAATTTTAGACTTGCATTTCCAACCAATTCTGCGGTAGGAATTGGCAAGAGTTCTTGTTTATTAGCTTGAAAATAACTGATTGGTTCAGATTTGGCTTTGCCCTGCTTTCTCCAACGGACAATATCACGATTTCTCACCTGTTCGCCAGCCAATTCTACTATTTTCTCATGAACAACGGCTGCAAAAACATCTTCTTTTGAGGTTTTTGTGACCGGAGGCATTGCTACACTCGGACGATTTCTTACCTCATTAATAAGACTTACCGCTCTTGATGAATTACCGAGTTCATTTTCACATTCAGCCAGGTTAAGTAATACTTCTGCATAACGAATAATACGCATACTCATAGCACCAGTATAAAAGGTTTCATTGTTTTTATACATGGCAGAATACTTTCTCCAGCTTATTTTTTCTTTGTTACCGGCTAAAGTTTGTAAAGTTCCCTGCACGGCTCCATCTGTCAGAGTTGTATTCCCATTGTTATATTTGTCACCGATGCGATAGAAAGTAAAGGAAAAACGAGGGTCATTTTTTGGAGAGCCATTCGTAGTTGTTTCATATTCGGCAAGTAATTTATCAGAGGGAACTAAGTTTCTCCAACCGATGGCATTATATTCCTGCGTACGACTGTTGCCTTCATTACCAGTTCCGTTACCATCACCACCACTCCAGTTAAAACTAGTATTACTGAATCCGATTTCGAATAAAGATTCTGCATTGAATGCAGTTTCTTCAAGAAAATTGTCGGTATAATTATCCATCAGTTTGTAAACTTTGGAATCATAGATTTTATTCAATTCGGTTCGGGCAGCGGCATAGTCTCCTTTAAACATCAGAACTCTTGCCAATAGTGCTTGTGCAGCACCTCTGGTAACTCTTCCGAGATCACTACCGGTATAGGTAAGTGGTAGGTCTTTTTGTATATCTGTTAAATCTTTAATGATAAGTGTATAAATATCATTTATATCAGCACGAGGTTTGGCATCAGACAAAGCCGTACCAGGCTTTTCATATAACGGCACTCCACCCCAAAGCAAAACCAAATCAGAATAAGCCCAAGCCCTTAAGAACTTAGCTTCTCCAACCAATCGGGCTTTTAGTGTGGCATCAATGTTCTGTGTATTTACAGAACCTGCAATCACAGAATTAGCCCTGTGGATGGTTCGGAAAAAACCATTCCATACTTCGTTTAAGACCGAATTAGTTGGAGTTTGTACACCTGTTAAAAGCTGGCTTCTGGGGACTTCCAATTGCCCACCACCGGTTGCCATTTCGTCGGAACGCAAGTCATGAACAAAAAACCATTCTCTGGCTGTCAGTGAAAAGCCCTGAATCTGTGCATAGACTGCATTTACACCTTTGGTTAGTTCATCTGCGGTACTATAATAAGATTCAGGCGTGCCACCATTGGGATTAACTTTATCTAATAAGTTGGGACTACAAGCAGATAGGAGTATGGCAAAAACCAATCCTATTTTTAGATATTTTGTTTTCATAATGTTGCTATTTTTATAATAATTTGATATCATCAATTTTTAAGATACACACATTAAAAGCCTAACTGTAAACCTACAACGAAACTGCGGGCTTGTGGGAACTGACCATAATCAATACCCTGGGTCAAAGTAGTATTAACTCTTGAACCTACTTCAGGGTCGTAACCTTTATATTTAGTGAAGGTGAGTAAGTTTTGGGTTGTTACATAGACTCTGAAATCACTCAGATTGTTCTTGGTCAGATTAGTCAAAAAAGAATTCGGGATGGTATAACCAAAAGTCAGATTTTTTAATCTCAGATAAGAACCGTCTTCAATAAACCGGTTTGAGGTTCTGACATTTCCGTTAGGGTCACCGCTAACAGCTCTTGGAAAATAATTGTTGGGATTTTCGTAAGTCCAGGCATTAAGTACAGCTGTACCGGAATTGAACAAACGTAACATGCCCTCAGTAATAACCCGGGTTCCATTGTAAATTTTATTTCCTTGAACACCTTGGAAAAACAAACTAAGGTCGAAGCCTTTATAATTGGCAGAAGCATTTAATCCATAAGTGAATTTTGGTAAGAAACTACCCAAATACACTCTGTCGTTGTCATCAATTTTGCCATCACTGATGCCATCTTTGCCGGGTTGATCTATAAATCTGATATCTCCGGGTCTTGTATTGTTATTAGGGGTGGCTGAGCTGGCTACTTCAGCTACATTTTGGAAAATGCCATTAGTTTGCCATCCGTAAAAAGACTGAACAGGTTGCCCCACTTCTGTACGGGTGATAATTGTACCACCAAAATCAGGATTATCACCTCTATCAATAACTGCATTAGGAGCTTGAAGGGCTATTATTTTATTTTTTACCGTTCCAATGTTTCCTGAAACATTAAATTTAAGGCTATTAATGTTTCCATTGTAGCTTGCCTGAAACTCATAACCCCAGTTTTTCATTTGACCAATGTTGGTACTGGTAGCATCAGAATAACCTAATGACCGGGCAGGATCCACACTTAGAATCAAGTTGTCAGTGTTTCTTACATAGTATTCTGCGGAAAAAGTAATTTTATTTCCGAGGAATCCTGCATCAAGACCAATGTTGGTCATTTGTGTAGTTTCCCAGGTCAAGTCTTTGTTTCCCAAGGCTGAATAATAACCTCCCAGAACAGGAGCTCCACCAAGAATTGCAGTAGTACCTACGTTTACAGTAGTCTGCCACGGATAATAATTAGGAGGGATAAAACCTAAAGTACCATAGCTTCCTCTCAGTTTCAACTCTGAAATCGCTGGGATGTCTTTTAAAAAATCTTCTTCACTTATTCTCCAACCTATCCCGATAGACGGAAAATTTCCGAATTTTTTACCCGGTGCAAAATTAGAAGCACCATCGCGTCTGATTGAAGCACTCAATAAGTATTTGTTGTTAAATTCATAATTTAATCGACCGATATAAGAATAGATAGCTGCTTCACCGGTAGTTCCTGTAAGAGCTTGATTACTCAACCCTACTAATTGTGTTACACTATTGGTAAGACCGTTGCCCGCAGTATTTGAGTTTACACCTTTAAAATTTTGGTATTCAATTACAGCCGTGGCATTGACATAGTGCTTTCCGAAAGTGTGGTCAAAAGTAAGCTGATTGGTATAAACAGGAGAAAAATAATTGGAGCGATTGTCTCCCAAAATAGTCTGTGTTCTTGAATTGAAACCCTCTGTGTACAGAGGTTGAAAAATATACTCACGAGAGGTATTGAAGTCTCCTCCCACATTAACCCTATATTTTAACCATTTTGTGATTTCAGCCTCCAAAAACACACTACCTAAAATCCTTACATTGGTCAGTTGGTTTAAGTCTTGCAGGGCAGCCCTTACCGGATTTTGCGGGTCAGACCCATCTGCACCAGTTGTACCACCGTAACCTCCCAAATTAGTAGGATTATACAAAGGAATATACGGAGTCATTCTCAGTAAATTCTGTACTTGTGTACGACCGCCTGCACTTTGTTCTCTCTTCTGAAGGCTGTATGCAACCAACAACGTCTGACCGATAGTAAGCCATTTATTCACTTTACTGTCAGAATTAACTCTAAAGTTATAACGCTCGAATCCAGTCCCTTTCATAATACCATTTTGATTAAAATAACCGCCTGAAACAAAAAGACGAGACTTGTCATTTCCGCCGGAAATAGAAACATGGTGTTGTGAAATAGCAGCTGCCTGGAATAGCTCCTTTTGCCAATCTGTATTGGTTTGGGCAAAAGTTTGGGTAGTGCCAGCATAAATCGGCTGGTCTAAAGCTGTAAAACGACCCGGTAAATTCTGACCAGCATTGCTGAGTAAAGCCGTACCATACTTGATATACTGCTCCGTATTCAATAAGTCCAGTTTCTTCCAAGCTGACTGAGTACCTGTATAAGAATCAAGTTTAACATGCAATTTACCATCACGGGTACCTTTTCTGGTAGTAATAAGAATCACACCGGCACCGGCACGTGAACCATAAATTGCTGCAGAGTTAGCATCTTTCAGTACTTCAACGGATTCAATGTCTTTACTATCAAAAACAGTAAAATTACCAACCTGCGGAATACCATCTACCACATAAAACGGGTTACTGGCAAAATTAATTGAATTGATACCTCTGATACGAACAATAGGAGCTTCACCAGGTGAGCCGTTATTGGTGACTATCACCCCCGGAGCTCTGCCTTGTAAAGCCTGTTCTACACTGGGTGCAGAAGCCAAAGCTATATCTTTTGCCGAAATGGTAGAAATAGCAGCTACTAATGAAGATTTTTTTTGACTACCATATCCTACTACCACCACATCACTTAATAAGGTGATATCCGGTACCAATACCACATCGATAGTAGTCCGGTTATTCACAGCTATTTCCTGACCCACATATCCGATAAATGAAAATACCAAGGTGGCATTTTCAGGTACATCAGTCAGCGTATAGCTTCCATCAACATCGGAAGCTACACCTTTTGTAGTGCCTTTGATTGAAATATTTACACCTGGCAGTATTTGACCAGATTCATCAGTAATTTTTCCTGTAACAGTAATGTTAACGATCTTTTCTGAATGTAAAGGAAGAGTTTCTTTTGCGAGAAGCATGGTGGGAACGATGTCTTGAGACCACCCGTTTATACAGCAGCTAAAGAGTAGTATCGCTGCTGCCTGAATTTTGATGAAAATTTTAAAGTATTTTTTCATATTAAATAATCATGATAAAATGTTTATAATTTCTGAAATGACTTGCTGCTGGTAACTCTCCGGTATTACTTTCTATAATACCAAAAGGAAGCATCCTTAATTAGAAAGTAAGAGAACGTTACAGAAAGACTGGTATATCAATTTAAAATCTGTCTTTTATCCCTGTTTGAAGGTGTTTTACTGCCCTTTAATGCCTTTAATAAAACCTCCGTAAGCCAATTTCTTCGAATAATCAGCATTGTATAACAAGGGGAAATCTTTACCATTGTTATACAACCAGCTTTGATTGTCTGCCAATCCCCAAACGGTTATGCCACCTTGTTGAGCTTTGGGAATATATTTCAGGTAAGAGCTAATGACAAAAGAGTATAAATCTCCTTGTGATAATTGCTGTGATTTATCAAAAACATAGCTGTCTATGTTTCCAAAGTTCATTTTAATATCCAGTTCAGAAATTTTGACTTTTAATCCTGTTGCAGCAAGTTTTTGGAACATGCTGATAATTCCGGTGTAGCTGACCTGAGAATTTATGTGCATTTGTGTGCCTATGCCATCTACTTTTGCCCCTTTAGCTCTGATTTCTTTCACATAAGCAATTAAAGTATCCAGTTTGGCAGGGTTTGACTCAAGACCATAATCATTGATATACAAGTCGGCTGTAGGGTCGGCGGCACTTGCATAATTGAATGCTTTCAATCCAAAGTTTCTGCCCAAGTATTCAGACCAAACAAATACACCTGCACCAGGCGTAGTGTTTCCATTGTTACGAAGTTGTGCATTATCGGCAATCACTTCGTTGACTACATCCCAGGATTTTACTCTGCCTTTGTAGTGATTCACCATACCCGTGATATAGTTTTTGAGAGCGTTGTCTATACCTGTAACATTAATAATGGGAGGACCAGTAGCAGGAAGAACTTCTGTAACACTAATATCATCTATAAAATAAGTTCCTGTTAATTGTCCCATATCCAATACAATATTGGTCTGGGCTGCATTAGCAGTAATTGTCCAGGTTACTAATTGCCAGTCGGTACCTGCAATGTTTTGGTCAGCTTGATACTGGGCACTGGGTGATGTTGAAAGCCTGATAGTACCTGAGACAGATGGTTTAACCCAATAAGCAACTCTATATTGTTTACCTATTGTTAATGCCACTGCATCACTTGCTACCTGTACCCTCCATTGCTCTCCTGCATAGTTAGTAGAGTTTACCACTCTTAATGAGTTTGAACCGGTACGTGCTGTGGTTCCTACACTTATGCTGGCTGAGCCGGCAGGATTTCCAGAGTTATAAATATTCCAGTTGGTTAAAACTGTGTTACTTGCTTCAAAACCCGGGTTTTGAAGCAATTCCGGTCCGAAATTAGAACCGGCTACGATAAATTTACCTAAGTAGTCAGTATTTTGTTGACTGTGCCAGCCAAGTGTGTGTCCATGAATCTCAAGACCGTTTAGTTTGGCAAGCATTGCATCAGCTTGTGTAAAGTTGAGGCTTCCATCATTTTGTACGATGGTACTGTACTTCATGTTATTCTCATACGTAACAATGTCGAAATCTCTTTTAACAGCAGTGATGTAGTTGGCATCATTAATTGTTTGAGCATAAGGAATAGCAACTCCCACAGGAAAATCTGCTACCTCTTTCAGAGGGGTTGAAGAATCGCTAAAACTGATAGGCTCAACGGTGGATGAGGTATCCTCTTTACAAGCACTGATTACAAGCACTGCGGAAAGCAAAAAACAGGTAATTGTTGTTTTTCTCATAATTTTACATTTTTTTGATAGAGTTTACTTTTTTCATTTTTGGGTCTTTATATGATTTTAAAAAGATTTAATATTAAAATACTTGTTTTAGACAAATATCATAGACGGAGTCTAAAATTGCAAACGATTGCAATACTTTATTTAAATACTATCATTTAATGACAAATAAGCCTTTATAATATTGCATTTAATACAGTAAAAGTTATCTTAATCTAATAGTATACTTAGAATATTGATAATTTGTTTAGAAATAATACACTAATAAAGAATATAAACAGAGTCACCTTTACTAAAATCAAGTTTACAAACGATTGTATGAAAAATAAAAAAGAAGTAACCATTTATGATATTGCCAAGAAACTAGACATATCCATTACAACTGTAAGCCGGGGTTTACAAGACCATCCTGCCATCAACAAAAACACCAGAAAGAAGATAAAAGAAGCAGCAGCAGAATTAGGCTATCGGCACAACTTGGTGGCAAGTAATCTCAGGAAACAAAAAACAAATACTATAGGAGTAATTGTCCACGAACTCAATAGTAGTTTTATAACTTCGGTACTTTCGGGGATAGAAAAGGTTCTTACCAAAGAAGGATATAGTCTTATTATCACTAATTCTTATGAAAGCTTTGAGAAGGAGGCTGCTAATGCCTCAAGCCTTTTTAATAAAAGAGTAGATGGTCTAATTGCTTCACTAGCATTTGATACAAACGGATTAGAACATTATCAACAGTTCAAAGATAAGGGCATTCCGATAATTTTCTTTGACAGGGTTGACGAGGACGCTGCATTTACAAAAGTAATCATTGATAATTATAAAGCTGCTTATCAGGCAACTCAGCATCTTATAGATCAAAAATGTTCTAGAATTGTAACCATAACGGCTAGTTTAAACAGAAATGTGTATGCCAATCGCCTCAAAGGATATAAACATGCCTTGTTAGACAATAATTTACCCTTCAACAATGACTACGTAATTATTAAAGATTTGAGTGAGCAGGGGTGTATTGAGGCAACTTTAGCCGTTATAGGAATGAACCCGTTACCTGATGGCATATTTCTTACCAGTGACTTTTCTGCTGCCGTCTGTATGAAAACATTAAAGGAAAATGGAATAAGAGTTCCTGAAGATATTGCGATAGTCGGTTTTAATAATGATGCTGTCAGCAGAATTGTTGAACCGGTTCTTACAACAGTAAACTATCCGGGAATCGAGGTAGGCGAAATTACTGCAACTAATCTAATTAATCATCTCAAAGGAATACAAAATATTGATAATGCCAATACAATAATGGTTCGTTCAGAATTGATTATCAGAAAATCATCGGTACGGATTCGGAATTAAAAATACCGATTCTATAATGCTTATACTACTATTAAAGAAGTAACAAGATATGAGAATTATAAATAGCCTGGTTGATAATTGCTATGTGAGTAAATTCATCACATCTGCACTACCCAATAAAAACTCAGAGAAAACCTATTTTTGTTAGCAACTCCGCTGAATAAGGTTTTTCTAAAACAAAAAAATACTTGTCAATGATTGGCTAGCATTTAAAATTAAAGGAGGTAAGATTTTGATTTGTAGTTAATTATATGCTTTATGAGTATTTCTCAAAGTAATTCTGCCCCTAAAGTGGCAGTTTTGAAACGATTGTGAAACAAGTTGATTTTTCATAATTCTATTTCTAATTTTTATCATTCAACTAATTTTGCAACTCGCTTTTGGCATATATGAAATTCTCCATAAAAACTACTGACACACAAACGCAAGCCCGTACCGGCGAAATCATTACAGATCACGGCATTATTCAAACTCCAATATTTATGCCAGTGGGTACAGCCGCTACCGTAAAAGCTGTACACCAGCGTGAACTGGAAGAAGATATAAAAGCAGAGATAATCTTAGGAAATACCTATCATTTATACTTGCGTCCAGGGTTACAGGTTTTACAAAAAGCAGGCGGTTTACATAACTTTAATGGATGGAAACGTCCGATTTTAACAGATAGTGGAGGCTATCAGGTTTACTCACTGGCAAATACACGCAAGATTAAAGAAGAAGGTGTACATTTTAAAAGTCATCTGGATGGCTCTAATCATGTTTTTACACCGGAAAGTGTTATGGACATTCAGCGAACCATAGGGGCAGATATTATTATGGCTTTTGACGAATGTACACCCTATCCCTGTGAATGGAGTTATGCCCAAAAATCATTAGAACTTACTCATCGATGGCTCAAACGCTGTATTACCCATTTTGATAATACACTACCAAAATATGGCTATTCGCAAACACTCTTTCCCATAGTTCAGGGAAGTGTGTATAAAGATTTACGCAAAATTTCAGCAGAATTTGTAGCAGAACAAGGCAGAGAGGGGAATGCCATTGGCGGCTTATCGGTAGGAGAACCTGCCGAGATGATGTATGAAATGACTGAACTGGTTTGTGGAATTTTACCAAAAGATAAGCCTCGTTATCTGATGGGAGTAGGTACACCTGCCAATATTCTGGAGAGTATTGCTTTGGGAATAGATATGTTTGATTGTGTGATGCCTACCCGAAATGCCCGACATGGTATTTTATTTACAACTCAGGGAGTTATTAATATCAAAAATGAAAAGTGGAAAGAAGATTTTTCTTCTATTGATGAAACATTAGGAGGGTATGTAAGTACATTTTACACAAAAGCCTATTTACGGCATTTGCTTATCAGTGATGAAATATTAGCTGCTCAGATTGCCAGTATACATAATCTTACTTTTTATCTTTGGCTGGTTAGGATGGCAAGAGAAAAAATAAAAGAAGGAAATTTCCTCTCATGGAAAAATGAAATGGTCATCAAATTAATGCAACGCTTATAAGTTATACGATAATCTGAGCGTTTTAAATCAAAAGACAAACGGCCCTCTTAGTAAAAATGCTCTTCCTGATTACAGATAGAAAAAAATATGGTGTATTTTTTAAAAAAGCACTTATTCTGTCATTGGGAGTATTGCTTTTTACAAGTTGTACTATCAGAAAAAAAGAAGATAAAACAGATAAAAATGTTTTATCAGATACAACCAACCTGGCAACACTTGCCTTAGGGCGGAGGCTTTTTTTTGATACCCGGCTTTCTGGCAATAATCGTATTTCATGTGCAACCTGTCATCAACCTGAAAAGGCTTTCTCAGATGGGCTGGTTCTTTCAAACAGAGGAATTTCTGGCAAAAAACTGAAAAGACACGTTCCCGCCTTGATACATCTTACTGGCAATCAGTCTTTTTTTTGGGACGGAGGCATTGCAAATCTTGAATCTTTGCCTGTTGCTCCACTTACCCACCCTGATGAAATGGGACAAAACTTAAAAGAACTTTGTCAGGAATTATCTTTAGATACAACATATAAAAGGCTATTTATCAAAGCATTTGGATCAGATACAGTTACTACCCAAGCAATAGTAAGAGCTCTGGCAAGTTTTCAGCGTACTTTCAAACCTGATAGCAGTAGGTACGATACTTTTCTTCATAATCCGGCTATTTTTTCCAGTATAGAAAAAGAAGGAATGAAATTGTTTGAAAAGCATTGCCAAACCTGTCATAAAACTCCAATTTTTACTGATTTTGACTTTCATAACAATGGATTAGATGCTGCTTTTACAGATAGTTCAGATATTGGTCTAAAATTAGGAAGATATAGAATTACTCATAAAGCAGAAGACGTGGGAAAATATAAAACACCATCACTCAGAAGTATTTCACGTACAGCCCCATATATGCACGATGGACGAATAGCTACTTTGTCTGAAGTGATAGAACATTATTCTCATGAGATAAAATTATCGCCAACACTTGATATTTTAATTCCATCTCAGGGTTTTCAGTTTTCTGCACTCGAAAAAGAACAATTACTTGCTTTTTTAAAAACTTTATAAAATATGTTCATTGTAAACTAAACAATCTCACCTGTTTTAAAAAGTGAGATTATTTAGTTTGTAATAGCATCATTTGAAAATTGCACTATTTGCTAAGAAAACGCTGATGTAGTCTGCCCGTTTATTATTTTATGATAACATACATAAGAAACCGCCAGAATAAGAAGAACTACCACAGGAAAAAAAGTTTGCCCGCCAAAGCCGTCTACTACTGTATGTGAAACGGCTGCCGAGATAAAATTAAAAGTAAATCCAGCATAAGCCCATTCTTTGATTCTACCTTTGAGCATAGGTAATATTAATGTCAAAGCTCCCAGCACTTTAAAACCTGCTAGTAAAAACCGAAAGTAATCAGGATAGCCTAAGTGAGCAACACCTTCTTTTGCCAAATCGGTATGGGAGGTAAGAGCCGGCATTACTCCTTCCAGAAGAAAAATAAAAACAGTAGAAGTCCAATAAACGATTTTTGTAATTTTCGTGATATTAAAAAGAATGATTAGTTTGAAAATGTAAAAGCCAGTGATTTCCAAATTTGTCGGTAAGATTGCCTAAGATGGCTCCAAAGAAAGTTTTTTCCAGAGGATGTGTCTTTATACCGTCTGCTGACAGGTTTTCATAAAAATTTTGGATATCTGTTTCGCTGGAGCAACTCAACATAATAGAAATAGCATTACCTCTGGTAAGACCCTGGTCGTTTACTATATCCGACCCCATTAATAAAATTTTATCATTAGTGAGGGTGGAATGGAGAATAAGGTTTTTCATTTGAGCAGGCATTTTATCAGCCAGTGGTGATTCTCCGATTGCTTGAAACCTGAGTTCACCGCCAAGGCATTGCTGGTAAAATGTCATCGCTTCACGACAGTTGCCACTGAATGTCAGATATACGTATATTTGAGTCATTTTCTCAGGTATTATAAGCATCCTGGAGGGCTGCTATATTAATTTTTTTCATTTTTAGCATGGCATTCATCACATTGCCTGCTTTATGAGGGTCTATATCACCAAGCAGTTGACCTAGAACAGTCGGAATTATTTGCCATGAAATACCAAATTTATCTTTGAGCCACCCACACGACAACTCTTCGCCATATTCTGATAGTTTATCCCACAATTCATCTACCTCTGCTTGCGTCTGGCAGTTTACAAAAAGCGAAATTCCCTGAGAAAAGGTAAAATAATTACCACCATTTAAGGCATAAAAGGTTTGTCCTTCGAGTTCAAAAGAAGCAGAAATAAATTTTCCACCGAGTTCCGGCACATGAGCCGGATAGCGGGTAATATTTTTGATGGCTGAATTTTTAAAGACAGAGCAATAAAAATTTACTGCTTCCTCCGCTTTATTGTTGAAAGTGAGGAATGTAACAATTTTCTGATTTGTCATTTTATTAGGAATTAGCATAGTTCAGTACAACAATCCCACAAGGAAATGCAATGGATTTGATAAGGACAAGATGTTGTTTTTCGGCAATACTGCTAAAAATCGGTAAGCCTTTGCCCAACACAACCGGATTAACAAATAAGTGAAATTCGTCTATTAGTCGTTCTTTGATAAGTGATGAAACAAAAGAAGCACCTCCGTATGCCATAATATCATTACCCGGTTGATTTTTAAGGTGGGTGATTTCTTCGATAATATTGCCTCGTGTAACAGAAGTGTTTTTCCATTCATTGCCAGCAACAGTTTTACTGAATACCAGTTTGGGCGTTTCGGTAAATTTTTTGCTGGCTTCATATTCAGGATTGGCAGGGTCAGAGGCTACGGCAGCCCAGTGAGAAATAAAACCCTCAGCCAGTTTTCTGCCTAAAACAATATGATCTATTGGCTCTGTAATACTGCCGACATATTGTTTTATGTTATCATCCCAGTTAAAAGTCAGCCAGTCCATTTCATAATTAGCACCGGCAATAAATCCGTCAATAGAAATTTGTACTTGTAATTTGAGCTTTCTCATTAGATTTTTGTTTGATTTTTTTATTCAAATTTAGCAGGAAGGTAAAGAAAGAAAAGGTATAAAAACGACAATAAAGGGGCTGTTTACGACAATATTTTTATATCTTTGGTTTATGAAAAATGTTTGTATATTAGTTCCAGAGCATGTTGTAATACAGGCAGTTGCAGATCCACACTATTTGTTTAATACTGTAAATCAGTTTCTGATAGCTTCTGGTAAAAATCCGTTATTTAATGTAGAACTGGTAGGTTTAAAGAAAAAAGTAGTTCTCAACGACAAGCATTTTGTAATACAAATGAACAGGCAGATAAAAGAAGTAGAAAAAACAGATTTGATTTTTATACCGGCACTATCTGGCAATATGCAGGATGCTCTCAAAGCAAATAAAAAACTGATACCTTGGATTAAAAAACAATATAGCAATGGGGCAGAAATAGCCTCTCTTTGTCTTGGAGCATTTCTACTAGCATCTACCGGTTTACTTAATGGCAAACTATGCTCTACACACTGGAGTTTTACCAATGAGTTTCGTAGCATGTTTCCTGAGGTGCAGCTGGCTGATGGAAGTATAATTACAGAAGATAAAGGTATTTATTCCAGTGGAGGAGCCAATTCATACTGGAATTTATTATTACATCTGATTGAGAAATATACTGACCGCGAAACGACTATTCTGGCTTCAAAGTACTTTGCAATAGATATCGACAGAAATAATCAGTCTTCATTTGCTATTTTTAAAGGACAGAAAGAACACAATGATACAGCTATAAAAAAAGCTCAGGAATATATTGAAAACAATATAACACAGAAGATATCTATCGAAGAATTGGCTGATAAAGTAGCAGTAGGCAGAAGAAGTTTTGAAAGAAGATTCAGACAGGCAACCAATAATTCGGTATTAGAATACATTCAGCGGGTAAAAATTGAGGTAGTAAAGAGAAAATTTGAAACCACCCGACAACAAATCAATGAGGTTATGTTTGAGGTAGGTTATACAGATAGTAAAGCTTTTCGGACACTATTTAAAAAAATAACAGGACTAACACCAATTGAGTATCGTAATAAATATAATAAAATGACAGACGAGAAGTTGGTTACAATTATTGCTTAAAAATAAAATACAGAAAAATAATTTCTAAAAAAAATACCAAATCTGTACAATTAATATATCTCTGTCTTTCTTTGTTTTGTACAAAATATTTTTTTTAAAACTATTTGATAATGAGGTTATATATTAATTTATTATTAAATCTGAATTTGTTTTGTTAAATTTGTTTTTATTTATACTTTTGCTTTAATACTATAAAACTATCTATTTATCCCATCAAATTTTTTGTAGATTATGGCAAAAATTCAATTAGACGGTTCAATTTCTGTAAAAGAGTTGAGAAAACGTTTTAAAGAAGCACTAGGTCTTTCCCTGCGTGTCTATGTAGGCAATAATGCTGGTAAAGGAGCTGTAAAAGCTGAAGAAACACAAAAACTCTCTGAACTAGCTGATGAGAAGAAAATAAAAAAGGGCTCTGTATTTGAAATCACTCCCGGAATGACGGTAGCTGATTTTGAGAAAACTTTTCAGGCTGCTTTTGATATTGCAGTTCAGGTAGCAGATGGTCCTAATAAAAAACTGCTCAACAATGATGCGGTTTTGCTGGCACCTGCCGAACTAGCCTCTAATCAAGGTGTTTATTAGTCAATTTCCTCCTCTGTATAAAAGCCTGTAATACATTACAGGCTTTGTTTTTTTTGGTTTTCTGGTTTCATTGTATCTTTGTTTTTATCAGAAAAGTCCATCAGATGCACGAAAATCAGCCAACTATCTTACAAATTCTTAAGAAATACTGGGGTTACGATACCTTTCGGTCAATGCAGGAAGAAATTATCACTTCTGTATTGGCAGGTAAAGACACACTAGCTTTATTACCAACTGGTGGAGGCAAATCTATCTGTTTTCAGGTGCCTGCACTAGCAAAAGAAGGACTGTGCATTGTGGTATCTCCACTGATTGCTCTGATGAAAGATCAGGTAGAGAATCTCAAAAAGCGGGGTATTCCGGCAGTAGCAATTTACTCAGGCATGCATCGGAAGGAAATAGATATTTTGCTTGATAATTGTGTGTATGGAAATATTAAATTTCTATACCTTTCTCCGGAACGACTGCGAACAGAACTTTTTATTGAACGGCTTAAACGCATGAAGGTAAATTTGTTGGCAGTTGATGAAGCCCATTGTATTTCACAATGGGGCTATGATTTTCGTCCTCCCTATCTTCAGATTGCCGAAGTTCGACAATTTCTCTCCAATGTTCCTGTGTTGGCGTTAACTGCCACTGCAACACCCCAAGTACAACAGGATATTCAGGAAAAACTTCGGTTTCGTGAAAATAATATTTTTCGTAAAAGTTTTGCCCGTGCTAACTTATCTTATTCTGTTTTATTGGAAGAAGATAAAGAACAAAAATTACTACAAATATTGAAGGCAATATCAGGAACAGCCATCGTTTATGTTCGAAGTCGGAGAAGGACACAGGAAATAGCACAGTTTCTCGCTAAAAATGCTATTTCATCCACTTTTTATCATGCTGGTTTAGATCATGCACAACGAAATATTCGTCAGGAAAACTGGATTAAGAATCAAACCAGAGTAATAGTAGCTACCAATGCTTTTGGAATGGGTATCGACAAACCTGATGTAAGAGTCGTAATTCATTTGGATGTTCCCGACAATCTGGAAGCCTATTATCAGGAAGCCGGACGTGCTGGTCGTGATGAGCTAAAGTCTTATGGTGTATTATTATATCAATCATCAGATATACAAGATTTACAAGAACGCTTTGAACAACAATTTCCAGATATTGAATTCATTAAAAAAATTTATCAGGCTCTTGCAAATCATTTTCAGCTTGCTACCGGAAGTGGTGAAATGGCAAGCTATGATTTTGATTTGGAACATTTTCAACAAAAATATGGGCTTCCTGCTTATGTTACCTATTTTGGTTTAAAACGACTGGAAGATTCGGGTCTTATTCAGTTTAATGAAAGTTTTTATCAGCCCTCTCGCATACATATTTTACTTGAAGGTACAGAATTGTATAAATACCGTGTGGCAAATGCTCGATTTGACAATTTTTTGCAAACATTGTTGCGAATGTATGGTGGAGAGCTTTATTCAGGCTTTATGAATATTTCGGAGGAGGAGATAAGCAGAAAATGTCAGATTACTTTAGCAGAAACAGAACGCAGTTTGCTTTATCTACATCAAAGTGGCGTGATTTTTTATGAAAAACAAAAAGAAAAACCACAAATTACTTTTCTCACACCACGTTTTGAAATAAATAGATTACCACTCGATATTAGTGACTTTTTATTTAGAAAAAATATAGCCCTTCAAAGGCTTCAGGCAATGACAAACTATGTAGTTACAAATGACAGGTGTCGAACCCTGATGTTTCAGGATTATTTTGGTGAAAAATCAGATATAGACTGTGGAGTATGTGATGTATGTGTAAAACGAAAGAAAATGCTTACACAAACAGATAAATATCAATATTACAGAACATATATTTTACAGCTTGTCAATCAGGAATCTTTGAGTTTACAACAATTATATAATGCTATTCCAAAAGCTAGCCAATCTGAATTTTCTGAGACAATTAAAACAATGTTGGGTAATTCTGAATTGGTATATGAGCCTGATGGGAAGTTAAAAAAGCGTTAAACAAACGAAAAAGGCATTGCGTAGAAATACGGTATTTTATACGTAGAAATACGGTATTTTTCTTGAACGTTTATTCAAATAAAGTGTTAAGTATTTGAAAGTGAGGGATATATATGCCCAATAAGTTCTTTGATTAAATTTTAATGATTTGCTTTTATAATTCAATAATTTGTATTATTGTAATGTAGAGACACAGCGGTGTCTTGTATCAAGATTCTTCAGCCAGACAAAAGGGTATTTCTTGAATCAGCTTTGTCTAAATTTTCCTTCAACCAGCTTTAATTTTTAAAAGCACTCATTCTGATTAAAAATATTGTGTGATTTATAACAAATACTACATAAATCACATATTTTTATTTTTTACACTACCATAATCACAACACCTTGTCATGACCAAATTCGATCAAAATTCTGGAGATATAATTCCAGAAGCGAAAGCCAAAGAATGGATAAATAATTACGAAGAGGGAAGGTATAAATACACCCCAATTAACTCAATGTACTTCGGAGAGAAAATTTTTCTCAAAATTCTAAGCTTACCTACCGTAGTGGGTATTCGTATTCACAATGCAGTAGACAATGAGGGCGTATTTCATATGCTGCTGACGGGGGTTAATGATGTGGGCGAAGATGTTTATATACCATATCAGGGAGATAGTTTAGCAAAAAGTTTAGATGGAGGAGCAGATGGGGGAGGTGGAGAAGGTGTAGGAGAAGGTGGTATACCTTGTCCTGGAGGGGGATGTCCATGATATTAATATTATGGAAATAATATATTTTTGTGTAGTATCTAAAAAAATAAAAGCAACTTGTTATTTTAGCGAGTTGCTTTTATTTTTAGATGTATGGAAGAGCCATTATCCTTATACTTATTTTTAGCTAATCTTTCTTCGTTATCTTCTTTTTTCCCTGCGATAATTAGTTTAATTTATTTCCGGCGATTAAAAGATGAGCCTTACACACATGGCTTGGCTATCTTGTTTTTTTCACTTGCAGTAGGTGAATTTATAGGGTCATTTATATTCGGTATTATTTTAAAGAAATATAACATGCCTTGGTTTCATATCTCTACTCTGCTTGAGTTTTCATTATTTGGTTGGGCATATTATCAGAAATTAAAGTATTTAAAAAAAATCCTTCCAGTTGTTTTACTAGTTTTAGGTATTTCAATAGTTATCAACAGTTTGTTTTTTGTGAATCCCTTACTTGAAATGGGAACTTATGGGAGAGCGGTAAACAGTATATTTTTGATAACTATGGCATTATTATATTTTTATCAGCTCTTTTCTCAGAGAGAAGTAATAGCTTTGGAAAAGCAAACAATGTTTTGGATAAGTGCCGGAATCTTAGTCTATTATGGAGGAAGTGTTTTGATTACTTCATTTTATGATTTATTACTGAAACAAAAACAGAATTTAACTGCCTGGAATGTTCATTCTGTATTAAATATGCTTGGAAATATTCTTTTTGGTCTTGCAATGTTATGCCCACCCAAGTCAACACAATCTTAAATCTAAGCTCTTTTGTAATTATTGGTTCTCTCAGCATCTTACTGCTTGTAGGTTTTATACTGGCACTCGTTATCGTACACCAGCGTCGTATGCTGACACACCAACGGGAAATGCAAATAGCAGATGCAGAGAAGCAACAAGCCACCTTGCAAGCTCTTTTTGAAGGACAAGAAACAGAACGCCAGCGACTGGCAAAAGATTTGCATGATAGTATAGGTACTACGCTTTCGGCTGTTCGCAATAATCTTACACAGCTTGAGCAAAAAATTAATATTTTAGAACAACCCGTACTACCGGAATATAATAATCTGCTGACAACCACTAAACAAATGACGGATGAAACTATAGTGGAAATCCGACAGATAATGAATAATCTGATGCCAACTTCTCTGATAGACTTTGGCTTACCTACTGCACTTTCCGGGCTTTGCAGAAAAACACAGGCAAGCTGGGGTATTCAGGTAGGCTTTTTTACCTCAGACAAAGAAATTTCTCTTAAAGACGAGTATAAACTGAGTTTGTTTAGGATAGCTCAGGAACTATTTAATAATTCTATTAAATATTCAAAGGCAAAATATATTGAAGTAAAATTGCAAAAGAATGAAGATACCCTGTTGTTTTCTTTTAAAGACAACGGAGTGGGTTTTGACCTAAATAAAGTAGAGAAAAAAATAGGCTCAGGTTTTGGAATACAGAACATTGAAAGTCGTGCCCGACTGATGCCTGCTACCTATCAAATGACTACAGCTCCTGGTGAAGGTACAGCTGTAGAAATTATTTTGAAACTTAACTAAATTAAGTAAACGTTATCTTTCAAGCCTCATTTCTTTCATTCATAAAAGCTCCAAGCTGAAAAATTAAATGTGTTGAAATAACCTCATCAGGTTTGTTTGGCAGAAAATAAGGTTGCATTTCAGTAATGTATTTTACAAATGCCTCTTCGTTTTTTGTTTCTACAAAAGAAAGAAGTTTTTCTGTTTCAGCTTTAAAGAGCTTTAATACATCTGTTACATACTCATTAAAAAGCTGTATTTCAGCATACAAACGAGGGTTTTGCAAAACATAACGAGTAAAAAAAACAAGGAAAATACGATAAGCTGGCGACGAAAAATTCTTAACTGTATCAAGAGGTAAGCCTGTTGCCAAAAGAGTTTTGGCACTAACAAAAACATTAAAATGGTTTAAGCCCTGCACTACACCCATCACTTTGTCGTGGTGAATGTAATCTACCTGATGCCAAACCGCTTTTTGGGCTGTAAACAGACCTTTAAAATTTTCTACAAAGTCATTGTTTGTATTATGTAAGTGAGTAAGCAACAATGTCTGCCCTACTAGTCCATCGATACGATTAGAAAACATCGGGTGAATGGAATAAAACTGACAATGTATCTCTGGATGTTGATGGGAGAGTTGATGAAATTTGTCAATCAGAAATTTTTTCACACTGCATACTTCTATGAGAATTTTGTTATTGAGATAAGGAAAAATCTCTGACAAAACACCTGTCATTGAAGAGATGGGAACGCTTAATAATATAACATCACAAGAATTTACAAGTAAACTGTTGGAGGAATATTCTGAATGTGCATCTTGTGATGAAAAAGTAGTGTTGAAGCCTTGCTCTCTGAAGAATTTTACAAACCAGCTTCCTAAGCCCTGGCTGCCACCTATTACTCCTATTTTTAAATTATTGAATGTACTCACAACATTTATGTGTTAAATTTCTGAATCTTATTCCTCTTTTCCGGCAACTGTCATTACAAATTCACCTTTTGGTTCTTTCTGTCGAAAGTGTTGTAAAACTTCCGTTAAAGTTCCATTAACGGTTTCTTCAAACATTTTGGTAAGTTCTCTTGAAACAGAGGCTTTGCGTTCTGCTCCAAAAATATCAATAAATTGTTCAAGGGTTTTTATTACACGAAAAGGTGATTCATAAAAAACCATAGTTCGGGTTTCATTTTCAAGGGCTTTTAGTCGGGTGTTTCTGCCTTTTTTATGAGGTAAAAACCCTTCAAATACAAATCTATCGGTCGGCAAACCTGATTTTACAAGAGCAGGTACAAAAGCAGTAGCCCCTGGCAGGCACTCTACCGAAATATCATTCTCAAGACAAGCCCTTACAATTAAAAAGCCAGGGTCAGAAATACCGGGTGTACCGGCATCTGAAACCAACGCTATTTTTTCGCCATTTTTCAGCCTTTTGATTAAGTTTTCAACAGTTTTATGTTCATTAAAAGCATGAAAAGGTTGCAATGGCTTTTGAATTTGATAATGTTTTAACAAAATACCTGAAGTCCTGGTATCTTCTGCCAAAATGGTATCAGCTTCTTTGAGCAGACGAATCGCTCTAAGTGTAATATCTTCTAAATTGCCGATAGGAGTAGGTATCAGATAAAGCATTTTTTTGCGAATGTCAGGTTTATAAACCAATCGCTTGTGTTGGTTTGGCAAACTTAAGAAAATATTAACCAACTCTGGTTAGTGTTTTTAGGTTATGGTTTATTTCCCAAGGCAACTTTGTCAATGGCTTCTGCCAGTTTACGGTCTTTTTCCGTAACAATATTGCCAGCATCGTGAGTAGTTAACTCTATCTCAACTTTATTGTAAACATTTGCCCACCACGGATGATGATCCGCTTTTTCTGCAAGCAACGCTACTCTTGTCATGAAACCAAATGCTTCAATGAAGTCTTTAAAAACAAAAGTTTTTTTAAGTTTATTATCAATTTCCTGCCACATAGTTGTAAGTTTAAGTGTATTACAAATGTAAAGACAATATCATCTAATATTAATATGAAACCCAAACGAATTTTTCTTATCCGGCATGGTGAATCGGAAGGCAATGTTGACAGAACTATTTATGCCCGAAAGCCTGACTATGCCCTCGAGCTAACCAAAAATGGTATTAATCAGGCAAGTGAGGCAGGAGCCAATCTGAAAAAACTGATAGGAGAAGAAAAAGTATTTTTTTATATCTCTCCACTTTGGCGAACACGTATGACTTTTGAGCAAATAGTTCAACATTTTTCGGCAGAGCAAACTTACTGGCGGGAAGAACCTCGTATTCGTGAGCAGGAGTGGGGACATTTGCGATTGCCTGAAGCTGCTGAAAAGGTAGAAGAAGACCGGGATGCTTTTGGTACGTTTTATTTCCGGATTCCGGATGGGGAGTCGGCGGCTGATGTGTATGACAGAGTGAGTGATTTTTTTGGAACAATGCACCGGGATTTTGAAAAAGCTGATTTTCCTGAAAATGTTGTTATTGTTACACATGGCATGACAATCCGACTCTTTCTGATGCGATGGTTTCACTGGACCGTAGAAAGTTTTGAAAAGCTTCGAAATCCTAAAAATTGTCAGATTTTTTTACTTGAAAAAACTGAAACTGGTAAATATATCCTTCAGGACACACTGGCAGAGCACGAAGTATATCATCCTTACCAGCGTCCTTTGGTACTGAAATTCAGATGACAACTATTTTCTTTGCCTTCAAGCATGATAATTTTCGTAATTTTGAAAAATGCGAATCAGTCAGGAAACCGTAGAGCAAATCCGTTTCAGAGCAGATATTCTGGAAGTGGTGGGAGATTTTGTGTCTTTGAAGAAAAAAGGAGCAAATTGGTGGGCTTGTTGTCCTTTTCATAATGAGAAATCTCCTTCTTTTTCTGTTTCACCCGCCAAAGGTATCTACAAGTGCTTTGGGTGTGGGGCTGCCGGAGATGTAGTAAAGTTTGTGATGGATGTAGAAAAGGTAAGTTATGCAGAAGCCCTGCGTTTTCTGGCAAAGAAATACGATATTAAAATACAGGAAGAAGAAGCTCAGACCGACGAACAACAGCAGCGACAGAATGAAAGAGACAGTCTTTTTATTATTCTCAATTTTGCCAAAAAATTTTACGAAGAACAGCTTTTTCAGACAGAAGACGGCAAATCTTTTGGCATGAGCTATTTTAAGGAAAGAGGCTTCAGCGAAAAAACCATTCAGAGCTTTGAACTCGGCTATAGCCCCAATGCGATGGATATTTTTACAAAAAATGCCTTAAAAAATGGCTATTCGCAGGAATTGTTAGAGAAAGCAGGTCTTACGCTACACAAGGAATATGAGGATGGCAGAAAAGGAAATCCGTATGATAGATTTAGAGACAGGGTAATTTTTCCAATTCATAATATTTCGGGCAGGGTGATTGCCTTTGGGGCAAGAATTCTTACCAATGACAAAAACCAGCCGAAATACATCAATTCGCCCGAAACTGATGTCTATCATAAGAGTCAGGTGCTGTATGGTATTTTTCAGGCAAAAAATGCTATCCGACAAGATGATCTTTGCTACCTGACAGAAGGATATACAGATGTTATTTCGTTGCATCAGGCTGGTATTCAAAATGTTGTGGCATCTTCTGGTACTTCTCTTACTACAGAGCAAATTAAACTTATCGGGAGATTTACAAAGAATATCACACTTTTATATGATGGAGATAATGCGGGTATAAAGGCAGCCTTGCGTGGTACGGACATGATTTTGGAAGAAGGAATGACTGTAAAAATTGTAACCTTCCCTGATAATGATGACCCCGACAGTTATGTAAAGAAAGTTGGCAGTCTGGCTTTTAAAGAATTTGTACAGAGGCAAAGTCAGGATTTAATTACTTTCAAAACCAACTTTTATCTTAAAGAAGCCAACAACGACCCTTTTAAAAAAGCGGAGGTTATTTCAGAATTGGTAAAAAGTATTACAAAAATTCCTGATCCGATTGCACGTTCTGTTTTTTTCAAACAAACTGCTACCAGATTAGAAATAGAAGAGCAAATTTTAATTTCGGAAAGCAACAAACTGATAGCCAAACTTTATAAGGAAAAAGAAAAAAATCAGGAGCAACAGGAAAAACGCAACCCCGAAAACAAAACTTTTGAGAACACTAATATTCTGACGGAACCCGTTTACCAGAATACTGATGTTGTTGAAGAAGAAATAAAGAAAAATCCGGTTGAGTATCAGGAAGAAGAATGTATCAGGTTATTAATCAGCTACGCTGACGAGGAAATCGAAGAAAACCTGAAAACCATTCAATATATTCTGGAAGAACTGGAAAATGTGGAGTTTGTAAGTCCGGTTTTTGCAAGAATGCTGGAAATTTTCAGAGCAGAATGGAAAGCTGGTAAAACCCCTAATACTCAGTTTTTTATTCATCATCCTGATACGTGGATTCAGGCAGAAGCTATCCGATTAATAACACATAAATATCACTTTTCTGAGAATTGGAAGGGTATGTATGATATTTATGTCCCGAAAGAAAATGAAATTTTGTCTGACGTGGTCTATTCAAACATACTCAGGCTCAACCAACGCCGGATTCAGCGAATGATGAATGATGTAATGAATAAACTGAAAACGGCTGAAACAGAAGAAGATCAGGAAAAATACCTGAAGATGTACAAACGCCTGAAAGATGATGAAATGCAGATTGCCAAGTTTCTGGGAAATGTATTGAGGTGAGTGTTTTTTTAGAGAAATAGAGTAGATTTGAAATTAATCAGTAACATGACATAAACTTAAACCAGAATCCTGAGAATCATTTCCCGGTTAATTTTATAAACTAAAACCCATTAATCATTATGAAACGGTTATTGTTATGGATGCTGGGGTTCGCCTGCATTCAGGTGTCTGTTGCTCAGAGTTATAAATTTCCTGGAAAATACTCTAATCAGGGTGTGCCAGATTATGCTGAATCACAGCGAGATGTAATAGACACTTCTTTAAAAGCTGTAATCAGTAAAAACCTTCCTGAAAATAAGCCCGTTCCACAATATCACCCCGATTTTATTTCCCAGAAAAGTGAAACCGATGTGGTTTTGGTTAAGCAATCAGAGGTTTGGGTAACTTTTGTACACGAAGAAGCCGGTTTTACCAATGTATTGGGTTTTTATACATACGATAGCCAAAATCCTCCTAAAAGTGTGGCAGATATTAAAAATCCAACCATTATTTTCCCGAATGTATCTTATGAAAATTCGGGTGGTGGACTGAAAGCCGGAACTAAGGTAAAAATTGGAAAATTTGAAGCCGGAACCAGTATAGGTTGGTTCTTAATAGCCAACGGATGGCAAAACGGAGCAGTCACCAGAGGATTATATACCCTTTATTCAGAATTAAATCTTAATCCTGAATCAAACCCTACTCTCAAAGCACATACAGTCTTACTCAATGATCAGAAAGGAGGTAAACTTATTCTGGGTTTTGAAGATACCCGCCGTGACCAAAATAGTGACAATGATTTTAATGACGTGCTTTTTTATGTAACCTTGAGCCAGGCAGATGCTATTAATGATAAAGACGTAGTGGTGGTTACTACAAAACCTGAAGACAAACCAGGCAATACACCTCAGGAAAAGAATACTCCCGGCGATAAAACGCCTCCTTCTGATAAGAATAACAACCCAGCCGACAAAAACAACCAAAATAGCAGTACAGGTGGCAATAACACTAATGTCAATACTACCAATAACAATAACGGCAATAACAATACAAACAACAATACCAATGTAGTAACCAATGGAAATGGTAATACAGTGATTATCAACAATAATACAACGGTTATTAATAATGGTGGCAATGAAAAAGAAAACGGGAAAAATAACTCAGGAAATGGTCAGAGTGGTGACAATAAAAGCAATGTTGGTGATAGTGAAATAATAGTTTGTAAACGTCAGGGATTATCTTTTGTTAACTATGAAAAAGCTAAAAAGACCATAGCCAGTCAATATGTAGAGGAAAACAAAAAAACGGTAATTAAACAGATTGTACGTGACAAACGTATCTCTGTAAGTCAGGTAACGGGCTTTATCAAAATTCTGAAAGTAGAACAATATCGTCTTGAAATGGCGAAGTATTTATTTGATTTTACCTGTGATAAAAGCAATTATTATTTAGTCAATAATCTTTTAACAGCAAGCAGCACCCGTAGTCTGGATACTTATCTGCAAAATAAATCAATGATTGATGATGAAGCGGAAAGTACTAAAATTTCAGACGATAGAAATAATAGTGAAACCAGAGATAGAGAGAATCGGGATAATAACAATGGCTGGAAAAATAATAATAATACAACAAACAATGGTGGCTGTGGAAGAAATGCTACTACTGGTGAAGACTTGGCATCTATCAAACGAAGTATTGAATCAAAATGGTTCTCGGATGAGAAAATGACCGTATTACAACAAGCATCAGAAAACAGATGCTTTTCGGTAAGTCAGGTAAAAGAAATGATGGGGTTATTTACATATGAAACTGATAAGCTGAAAGTTGCCAAATTTTTATATGACTTTACCGGAGATAAAAAGAATTATTATCAGGTAAATGATGCTTTTTCATTTCAGAGCTCTATCGGGGAACTGGATACTTTTATTAAATCAAAAAAATAAACTTTTAACATGTTCGGAAGAAAAAAGTGGGTAGAAATGCAGCAGCAAATAGCAGATACATACTTATATTATTCAAAACCTCTGGACATATTACTTTCTGTTTTAATAATACCCTTTAATTTATGGCAGTAGGACTTACTCCCAAATTCTCAGCAACTATTTCTTTAAACGAATTAACATCTCAACAATTTTTGGTAATTGCCATAGAAACAGTTCATTCTATCCACTGGGAAGTTAATTATGCAAGTAATAAAGGTATTATAGCTTATACCAATAATCCGGCTTTTAAATGGAATGCAGAAATAAAAATTACAATAGAAGATGAAAAAGTACAGATAACCAGCACATCTGTAGGAAGTGAGATAATGGATTCGGGCAGAAACAAAAAAGCTGTTCAACAATTTATTACTGCATTTGAAGACCTAATGGGGACTTTTACTTCAGAGGAACTGGTACAAAAATATGAAGTATTATTTCCTCAACTTGTACCAGAAGAAAATGATATTTTAACTCTTCCGCCTCCTACTCTTAAAGAGCAACTGACTGGATTTCTTTCTGTTTTTAACCCTTCTCAAGACTATTTTATTACTCCGATTTTAGTTGACATAAACATTCTTGTGTTTATTATAATGGCAATAACAGGAGTAAATATTTTTCAACCGGATAATGAAAGTTTGCTTAGATGGGGAGCTAATTTTCGACCACTTACTCTAAACGGAGAATGGTGGCGATTGATAACATGTTGTTTTTTGCATATAGGTATTTTGCATCTTGTCTTTAATATGTATGCCCTGATTTCAATCGGTTCTATGCTGGAGCCTTTATTAGGAAAAGCCAGATTTATAGCTGCTTACCTCCTTGCCGGAATTACTGCTAGTTTGACTAGTTTATGGTGGCATGATTTAACTATAAGTGTCGGAGCATCAGGGGCTATTTTTGGAATGTATGGTGTCTTTCTGGCATTGCTTACAACCAGTATTATTGAAAAGAATTTACGACAGAATCTAATGGCAAGTATTCTCACTTTTGTTGGATATAATCTTGTTTTTGGACTAAAATCGGGTGTTGACAATGCTGCCCATCTCGGAGGTTTGGCAGGAGGAATACTTATTGGTTATGCCTTTGTTCCGGGTTTGAAAAATGAAAGACTTAAATATCCTTTAATAGGTATAGCAACTTTATTTATAGTGGTATTATCTTTTGTAGCATATAAAAATATTTCTAATGACATAGGTATTTATGATGCTAAAATGAAAGCATTTTTTGCCAATGAGACAACAGCACTTGAAATTTATAAACTGCCAGCAGAAACAGTTAAAGATACCTTGTTGTATAGGCTAAAAGATAAAGGAATTAATTATTGGAATAAAAATATCAGTTTATTGAATGAAATAGAAAATCTGAAAATTTCAGAAGAATTGAAAGAAAGAAACCATTTATTGAAAAAATATTGCCAGCTCAGAATAAAAAGTTATCAACTAATTTATAAAGACGTTGAAGAGAATACACAGCAATATCGAACAGAGATTGAAAAAACTGATATGGAAATTGAAAAAGTAATAACAGAGCTTAATGGGAAATGATTTTCAAATTTTTCAGAAAAAAATGAAAGATTTTTTAGTATTGTGGGTTACTAAAAATGAAAAAAACTAATTAATAAGTGTAAATAAAACACTAAGATTGTAAAACCATTATAAATACAATCCTTAATAAAAACATAAAAAAATGGAAAACTTATTAAATATACCCAAAATAGACTTACCCAGAGTAGTGGTAATAGGAGGAGGTTTTGCAGGAGTTAATTTTGCCAAAAAATTATCAGATAATGATTTTCAATTGGTGATGATAGATAAAAACAACTATCATACATTTCAGCCACTACTTTATCAAGTAGCATCAGCAGGTCTTGAGCCAGATTCTATAGCCAGTCCTCTAAGGCAAATGTTTGATGACAAAAAAAATTTTTACTTTCGTTGGACAAGTGTAGAGCAAGTGCTGGAAGCTGAAAATGCCATATTAACCAGTCTGGGGAAACTCGAATATGATATGCTGGTGATAGCCACTGGCTCAAAAACCAACTTCTATGGCAATCAGGAGCTAATGGATAAAACGTTTGAACTTAAGCAGATACCACAAGCATTAGACCTTAGAAGTAACATTCTGCAAAACTTTGAAAAAGCTACCCTTACCAAAGATATGGCAGAAAGAGACAGGCTTATGGATTATGTGATAGTTGGAGGCGGGGCTACAGGTGTAGAAACAGCAGGAGCTTTGGCAGAATTAAAACGTCATGTATTGCCTCATGATTATCCTGAGCTTGATTTTTCGATGATGAACATACATTTGATTGAGAGCGGGAACGAGCTATTAGGAGCTATGTCTGTTTCTGCTCAGGAAAAAGCCCTGAAATATTTAAAAAAGATGGGAGTAGAGGTAACATTTGGAAAAAGAGTAAAAACATTTGATGGAAATATTGTTTATCTGAATGATGGAACTGAAATCAAGGCTGCTACGGTAGTTTGGGCTGCCGGAGTGATGGGAAGTGTTATTCCGGGTTTAAAAGAAGAGGCTGTTGTAAAAAGTCGTATCAAAGTAGATACTCTTAACAAAGTAGTGGGTACAAGTAATATGTATGCTATTGGCGATGTAGCAGCCATGATTACAGAGGATATGCCCAATGGATTTCCAATGCTTGCCCCAGTAGCAATGCAACAAGGCACACATTTAGCCAAAAACCTGAGAAATCTGTTAAAAAACGAACCCATGAAACCTTTTAAATATTTTGATAAAGGAAGCATGGCAACAGTAGGAAGAAATAAAGCAGTAGTAGATTTTCCACCACCAATAAAGAAAGTGCATTTTGGTGGAATATTTGCCTGGATGGCATGGATGTTTGTACATATATTATATATAGCTAGTTTCCGTAACAAACTGATAGTCTTTATTAACTGGCTTTGGAGTTATTTGACCTACGATAAAGGAACCAGACTCATTATCCGTCCTTACAAAAATCCTAAACTTGAGAAAGCATCAGAAACAATTTTGTGATAAGAATGGCATTCAAAAGAAGTAAATCTGCTTGTGATTATTTCAAGTAAAAAGCATTGATATTTTATTAAACGCAATTAATCAGGGGCTACAAATAGAAGAAGCTAAATCCTTTTCATTGTCTCAAGCCATTGAAGCATACAAATATGCTGAAAAAGGAGGTGATACCAGTAAAATCACTATCTAAATAGACTAACACTACTTATAGAATAGTGATTTGATACAAGTCAATCTCCTCTCCAATCACAAAATTTTTGTAATTGTTTTAATCAAGAATTTTAAAAAAGAAATCGACTTCCCTGCTTACAAAAATGAATGATGTCTGTTGTTTCATTAAAACGACTACAACAAACACAGATTTGGCTACTTCTGCCAAAAACTAAAGTAGCAATTTTGCATCATAAAAATTTTTAGAAAAATGAGCAAAAATAAAATCGCACTAGTAACAGGAGGTAGCCGTGGTTTGGGTAAAGATATGGTTATCAACCTTGCCAAGAAGGGAACAAACATTGTTTTTACCTATCGAAATAATAAAACGGAAGCCGATAAAGTAGTGGCAGAAGTACACGCTCTGGGTCAAAAAGCTATTGCTTATCCATTGGATGTAAGCAATGTCAAATCATTCGATACTTTTGTTGGGCAAGTACGCCAATATCTTGAAAATGAGGAAAGTACTTCAAATTTTGATTATTTAGTGAATAATGCTGGTACGGGTGTGTATGGCTCTGTAGCTGAGACAACAGAGGAACAATTTGATGAAATGTTAAATGTCCACTTTAAAGGAGTATATTTTTTAACTCAAAAATTATTGCCTTATATCAATTCGGGTGGAAGTATCATCAATATTTCTTCGGGTCTCACAAGGGTGAGTTTCCCCAATGTATCGGCTTATGCAAGCATGAAAGGTGCAATTGAAGTATATACCAAATGCTTGGCAAAAGAATTAGGTTCCAGACATATTACTGCCAATGTGGTAGCTCCGGGAGCTATTGCTACCGATTTTGGCGGGGGTTCAAATAAAACGAACGAAGACAAAAGGAATGCCATTGCCAATATCACAGCCTTAGGAAGGGTAGGCGAAGCCGAAGATATTGGTGCTGTGGTCGCATTTTTATGTAGTCCTGAAGCCCATTGGATGAATGGACAACGAATTGAACTTTCCGGCGGTATGTTGGTTTAAATAAGAAATTATGACCTCACAAAAAGTACATCGGGTAAAGTCTATTGCTGACTTTCATAAAATGAAAGGACTTCCTTCACCTCAGCATCCGCTGATTAGTTTATTTGACTATAGCACAGTAGAATGCTCAAGCGAAGTACATCATAAACATATGGTGTTTGACTTTTACCATATTTCTTGCAAAAGAAGCACCGGAACCAAATATAAATATGGTCAGGGTCATTATGATTTCGATGATGGTGTCATGTTTTTTATCGCTCCCAATCAGGTTTTTGGTATAGAACCCATTGCCGAAATAGCTACGCCTAAAAGTGGATGGGTATTGATGATTCATCCTGATTTTCTGTGGAATACCTCATTGGCACAAGGTATTCATAAATTCGATTTCTTTGACTATGCCGTCAATGAAGCATTGTTTCTTTCTGAAAAGGAAGAAGCAACGCTTCGAACCATTGTAAACAATATTGAACAGGAATACCAAAGCAATATTGATAAATTCAGTCAGAATATAATCGTCTCACAAATAGAAACTTTACTCAACTACTCTGATAGATTTTATCAGCGGCAATTTATTACCCGCAAAGCTACCAATCATAAATTATTAGATAGTTTTGAAATAATTCTGAACGATTATTTTGCTAATGAAAGCAATAATGGCTTGCCCTCGGTACAATATTTTGCTGACCAGCTACACCTATCACCTACTTATCTAAGCAGTTTACTGAAGTCACTTACAGGACAGTCTGTTCAGCAACATATCCACGAAAAACTCATCGAAAAAGCCAAAGAGCGACTTTCTACTACGCAGCTATCTGTTTCTGAAATAGCCTATGAGTTAGGTTTTGAGCATAGTCAGAGTTTTAGCAAGCTTTTTAAAAGTAAAACCCATCTTTCGCCTCTGGAATTTCGATCTTCCTTTAGTTAAAATACACCATTTGGCTACATAATAGCACCTTTCTCCTACAAGAACCGGCACAATAAATCCGAACTTTGTAATATAAAAATTATTAAAGTTTATGAAAATAGTTGTTACCGGTTCTTTAGGGAACATAAGCAAACCACTCACTGAGCTTTTGGTAAGGGGTGGACATTCCGTTACTGTGATTAGCAGTAAAGCAGAGAGAAAATCTGAAATAGAAGCCATGGGAGCAAAAGCTGCTATTGGTAAAATGGAAGATACAGATTTTTTAATGGAGACATTCAAAGGTGCTGATATTGTTTATTTAATGGAAGCCCTGAATCATAATGTTTTCTTTGATCACAGCATCAATTTTATTGAAACAAATGTGGCCATTGGGAGAAATTATAAAGAAGCTGTAGAATTTTCCGGAGTGAAGCAAGTAATTCATTTAAGCAGTATAGGGGCTCACTTGGCAGAAGGCAATGGTATCCTTGTTGCTCATTATCAAATAGAAAAATTGCTGAACGAATTGCCACAAGATGTTGCGATTAAGTTTATGAGACCAGTAGGTTTTTATTACAATACTTTCAACTTTAAAAATTCTATTAAAAATGCGAATAGTATTTTTCAAAACTATGGAGGTGATGAAAAAGAGCCCTGGGTTTCTACTTTAGACATTGCTGAAGTAATTGCAGAAGAGATGGAAAAACCATTTTCGGGTAGAAGTATTCGTTACATTGCCAGCGAAGAACTTTCTCCGAATGAAGTCGCAAAAATATTAGGTGAGGCTTTGGGAAAACCTGATTTAAAATGGACTGCTATTTCCACAGAACAATTTGTGAACAGAGCCATTGCCGCAGGGATGAATCCTGACACAGCTAAAGGCTTTGCTGAAATGAATGAAGCAAGAGTAAATGGAAAATTGTATGAAGATTACCAAAAGCATAAACCGATATTAGGAAAAGTAAAAATGAAAGATTTCGTCACACAATTTGCAACAGTATTTAATAACTAAACCTACATAAAAAATGCTTAATCAGTCAAATGGAATTTCACTCCCTGAAATCAACTCAAAAAGTGATTTTAGGGATTTGAGAGCAGGACACCTAGCTATTAAAACATCAGACTATCTTGCGATGATAAAATGGTATATAGAAAAGTTGGACTTCAGAATCGTGTATGAATGGATTGTAGGCGATTTACAACTCGCACTTATTGCTCCTGCAACTGACAATAATTTTATGATAGAGATTCTTGGTTTTAAAGATGATGAAAGATTAGATAATTCAGCAAAAGCATCAGGTTATGACCATATTTGTTTCAATGTTGATAATTTAGATAAAACAATAGAAGATTTAAAAGTGCGAAATATAGAAATTACCCGTTGTTTTAGTGTACCTCAAATTAACAAACGGGTTGCCTTTATAATGGACCCTTTTGGAAACACAATTGAATTTTGTGAAGATTTAAAATAGAAAAATATATGGAGCAAGCCGTTCATATAAAAACGATAAGTCAATATCACCGATTAAGGGATTTACCTGAGCCACAACATCCCTTAATCAGTGTGATTAACTTTAATGATATCAAACACAAGGAAGGGCATCCACTTTTTATTATTAATCATTTTTACAGCATTGCTCTAAAGCGAACGAATGCCAAATATCGCTATGGACAACAGGAATATGATTTTGATTCAGGTATTTTGGCTTTTTTAGCTCCAAAACAAGTTCTAAAAATTATTGTTAGTGATACCGATGAATTTATAAATTCAGGATGGCTCATATTGATTCATCCTGATTTCTTTTTTAATTCAACATTGATAGCCAAAATAAAACAGTACGATTTCTTTGGCTATAATGCCAATGAAGCTTTACACCTTTCAGAAAAGGAAGAAGAAACATTGATGCAAATCTTTAAGAATATCAATGATGAGTATCAATCCAATATCGACAAATACAGTCAGAATGTCATCATTGCCCAACTGGAATTATTACTCACCTATTCGGAAAGATTTTACAATCGTCAATTTATTACCAGAAATAAAGTGAACCATTTGTTGTTAAATGATTTAGAGGGGTTGTTGAATACCTATTTCCAAAAAGAAGAGCATTTGCAAATGGGTTTGCCTACAGTTGAGTATATATCCAGCAAATTAAATATTTCCAGAAACTATTTAAACCGGTTAATCAAAACATATACCGGACAAACCACCCAGCAAATCATTCAAGATAAGTTGATTAACTTAGCCAAAGAGCGACTTTCTACTACACAACTATCTGTTTCTGAAATTGCCTATGAGTTGGGTTTTGAGCATAGTCAGAGTTTTAACAAGCTTTTTAAGAGCAAGACCAATCAAAGTCCCTTAGAGTTTCGGGCAAGTTTTAACTGAAGCAATTTGTTGATTCGGAGTAAAAAGTTTTAAATCCATGTATTAAGGTCAGGTAAATAGGTTCTGACAAAAAATAAATATTTCACTATTTGAGGTAAATAGTATGAGTAAGCATAAGTAATTGACTGCCCCTATTTCATCTCTAATTTTTGTAGGCTAATATTTGGATAACGCCAATTTTATTTGATACTATTCATATCTCATAGCCTATTTCCCAAATATGCCCAAAAGGGTCTTTCAATTTTCCAATTCGCCATTTTTCTTCGGTGGTCATAGGGCAAATTTCGGTTGCTCCTGATTGTAATCCTTTTTTAAAGATATCATCAGCATTTCGGGTGTTTAAAATAATTCTGATAGAATTACTTGATGATGTATCAGGACTGAAGTTGCCATTTTCCGGTTCTTCATCGGCTATATAAAATTCGGCATTTTCTATTTCCAAAACAGATGAAATCTTGTCTGTAGAAATTTCCCATCTTTTGGTTTCTATAGCTCCAAATGCAGCCTGATAAAATTCAACAGCTTTTTTGCCGTTATTTACAGTGAGAAAAGGCTTTATGGTCGTCATTGAATTGTTTAAGATTTAATACCAATACAAAAATATATAATTTCATTTGACCTGTAAGAGAGCTTTTCAGTCCTCAAACTATTTCTAAGTAATATATGAATCAACTTCGCCAGGGTGAATACTTCGGAAAACACTATCAAAAGTCGGTGATGGAGAATATTATCATAACTGATACTGAATATACACACACTAAGGTGGACTGGCATTACCACCAGAATCCGTATTTTACCTTTTTGTTGCAGGGTCAGTTATTTGAAGCTAACAAAAAAGAAAGCTATCATTTAGGACAAGGGGGTTTGTTATTTCATAATTGGCAAGATGCTCATTATAACATCAAACCACCTGTTTATACCAGAGGATTTCATTTAGAATTGAGTGAAGATTGGTTTAAAAACTATGATATTCCACAAATGAATTTTGAAGGAAGCCGACAGTTGAGAAACCCAATTACCAAAAGTTTGATGGCTAAAATATTTATCGAATCCAAAGCCAATGACCATTACAGAAATTTGAGTATAGATGCCCTACTAATTGAGCTTTTTAGCAGTATAGGAAAAACCCAAAAGATAAGTAACAAAAAACCGGATTGGGTATTTAAACTCCAGGAAATCCTCTGGGAAGAGCCTACAGACTATTCTTTACAGGATTTAGCTGTTATTTTGAGCATACATCCTGTTCATTTGTCAAGAGAATTTGGCAAATATTTTGGCACCAGTCTGGGGAATTATATCAGATTGGTGAAAGTAAATAAAGCCTTTTGTATGATAACTTCTCAAAAGTTCTCTTTGACTCAAATCGGTTATCAATGTGGATTTTATGACCAAAGCCATTTTATCTCAAGTTTCAAACAGGTGTTCGGTGCAGCTCCGTCAAAACTTTTGTACAAAATGAAGACATGTTAATTCTTTACAATTTTGCCTGGTTTAAATATCTCATCTTTGCCTCAATTGTCAACATTTACCCCAATCAATTGCTCAGAAATGAAAAAAACAAATCTTTATATTTTTACCATGCTATGGTTTTCTCATGTCAGTTTTGCCCAAAATATCGTTGAGCCAGAATCTGGTAAGTCAGTTATACATCAAACCAATATTGGTAAAATTTTTTTCACTGACAAACGGATGGTGATGGAATCTCTTACGCAAGAAGATTTTCTCAAAATCTACACATTAACCAATAAAAGCAATCTGTTTTTCGTAGCTTTTTTCAATAACTCCCTTACCAACTATAAACATTTATTGACACCTGATTTATCGGCTGACTCACTTTTCAAGGTAGGAAACTATCAATTTAGTTTGTTGATCGACAATAAATTAGTATATCAAAGTAATCTAATGCCAGGTGCTCCACCTGTCAAAAACCAAAATGCTGATACTTTTCTCAATCGTCCTTTAATTGACAATATCAATGGGCAAGGCTCATGGAGTGAGTCTTTCTGGAATCGTTTTTTGCGTAATGGTGGCGATAAAGTTTTGACAGACGGTAGGCATATTCTGAAAATGGAAATCCGACCTTATGTGAAAACCGAAACCTTAAAAGTGGGCGAAATCATGGCAGCTGGTGAGCTGCCGATTGACGTAGCGAGACATCCAAAAATTGACATTTCAAAAATTGAATTAAATAAAGTTTTACCTTATGAGGGGCTTTTAGTATCAAATGAAAAGTTTGATAGTCACAAGATTAAAGAGCTGAAAGGAGCGATTGATGAAGGTATTTACAAAAAAATAAATGGTATTGTAGTATTGAAAAAAGGAAAGATTTTGATTGAAGAATATTTCAATGGAGAAAACCGAAATTCACTTCACGACCCTCGTTCGGTAGGCAAATCGTTTACTTCGACCATTACAGGTGTAGCTATCAAAGATGGATTTCTAAGAAATGAAAATCAACCCATCAGTGACTTTTATCAATTGAATCAGTTTCAAAATTTTAGTACATCAAAAGCGAACGCTACCCTAAAAGATTTGCTGACGATGAGTTCGGGTTTTGATGGCAACGATGAAGATGATGGCTCAACGGGCAACGAAGAAAATATGTACCCCACAGATAATTGGGTAAAGTTTGCTTTGGATTTGCCATATCAGGATAGTTTGAAGAGGAAATGGCATTATTTCACAGCTGGTGTGGTGATTTTGGGAGATATTTTGAACCAAACTGTTCCCGGTGGTTTAGAAAAATATGCAACACAAAAGTTATTTAAGCCCTTGGGTATCACCAATTACAAATGGCAATACACCCCCCAAAACGTACCCAATACGGCAGGTGGTATTCAGATGAGTGCCCTTGATTTTGCCAAATATGGGCAGCTTTATAAAAACTTTGGCACATGGAATGGCAAACAGATTTTGCCTAAAAACTGGGTCGAAAAATCATTTTCCAGGCAAAAGCAAATCTTGGGTAGAGAGAATGAATTTTACGGCTATTTATTTTGGAATAAGACATTTAAAACTGAAAATAAGGAATATGAAGCCTATTATTGTGCAGGCAATGGTGGCAATTATATTTTGGTTTTTAAGAATGAGCCATTGGTTATAGTCATCACAGCCAGTGCCTACGGGCAGTATTATGCTCATCCACAAGTAGCAGAAATGTTATCTAAATATATTTTACCGGCAGTGGTTAAATAGTGAGGTTGACACAATTACCAAAAGTTCGGGATTATAAAAAGAGTGTAGGAATGCAACAGCATAGACAAGAGAATAATGAACTATAAACGATGAGGTATGAACCATGAGTTCATAAGTAAGATTTATCTCATAACTTATCGTTCATCTCTCGTCCTTAAAAAACTGTCTTTTTGTTACTTTTCTGGGCATACAAAAAATAAGAGGAGGATTAAATGAGTAAAGTTTAGGAATCAGTTAAATAAAGAGGTAATAAGTGCCTGAAAGGCAATGACTTGATTGAAAGTCGAATACCGAATTTACGTTAAATTTTTCTATCCCGACAATATTCAGGCAAGCCGTTAGCTCTGATAATAAGCTATAATTTTAGTTAGACAATCCCCTAATAGTTCTGACCTATCCGGCAATTTTTTGTAACTTGCAAGTCCAAACTAAAAGAAGAATCTGAATAAGAGGTATCTGTTTTCAGATTCTTCTCTTTTCGCTGTTATCTGATGGAATTATCATATTTAGAAGGATTAAATGAGCCTCAGCGTGAGGCGGTTCTTTCTACAGAAGGACCTTTGATGATTATAGCCGGAGCTGGTTCCGGCAAAACTCGTGTGTTGACCTATCGAATTGCCCACTTACTACATCACGGAGTAGATGCTTACCGTATTTTGGCACTTACTTTTACCAACAAAGCTGCTGCCGAAATGCGAGACCGGATAGAGAAAGTAGCCGGTACAGAAGCCCGGAACATCTGGATGGGAACATTCCATGCAGTTTTTGCTAAAATATTGCGTATTGAGGCTGAAAAAATAGGCTATGAGCGTGATTTTTCTATTTATGATACCGACGACTCCAAGTCACTGATTCGTACTATTCTTAAAGAGTTGAATCTGGATGATAAAACCTATCGTGTAAATACAATACTCAACCGGATTTCGAGTGCCAAAAACCAGTTGATTTCTTACAAAGCCTATGAAATGAACTCGGTGCTGAGAGCAGAAGATGAAACTGCCAAGATGCCTGAAATCTGGAGATTATATAGAATTTATCAGGAAAGAGCTTTTAAGGCAAATGCGATGGATTTTGATGATTTGCTCTATAATACCAATGTGTTATTTCGTGACCATCTGGATGTACTCAACAAATACCAGCAAAAGTTTAAATACGTGATGGTAGATGAGTTTCAGGATACTAATCTTTCGCAGTATATTATTACCAAAAAACTGGCGGCTGCTCACCAGAATATCTGTATTGTGGGTGACGATGCCCAGAGTATTTATGCTTTTAGAGGGGCTGATATTAAAAATATCCTGAATTTTGAGAAAGACTATCCCGATTTAAAAGTAATACGGCTGGAACAAAACTACCGTTCTACCCAAAATATTGTCAATGCTGCCAATTCTATAATTTCCAAAAACAAAAATCAGTTGCCTAAAAAAGTCTGGACATCTAACCCGACCGGCTCTCTTATCGAACTGATTCGGGCTAACTCCGACAATGACGAAGGCAAACTGATAGCGGATGCCATTTTTGCCGAAAAAATGCGGGAACACCTTCGTAATAGTGACTTTGCCATTCTTTACCGAACCAATGCTCAGTCAAGGGCTTTTGAGGAAGCTTTGCGTAGCAAAAATATCAAGTACCGGATTGTAGGCGGGCTTAGTTTTTACCAACGCAAAGAGATAAAAGATGTGCTGGCTTACATGCGTTTTACGCTGAACCCCAATGACGAAGAGGCATTGAAACGCATCATTAACCTTCCCAAGCGTGGCATTGGCGACAGCACAGTTAATAAAATTATAGTAACGGCTGCCGAAAATGGCATACCGATGTGGGAAGTGGTGAGTGAAATAGGTAAATACCTGGGTGGGAGGCTTGCCGGACCTATTGAAGAATTTGCTACGCTGATTAAGAGTTTTAAGGTAGTTACGGATAAAAAAGATGCCTACGAGGCTGCTTCTCACATAGCCAAACAATCCGGCTTGCTCAAAGAACTCTACGATGACAAAACGGTAGAAGGGGTAGCCCGATATGAAAACGTACAATCTTTACTGAATGCCATTAAAGAATTTACGGACAACCCTGATGTGACAGATAAAAGTCTGAGTGCTTTTTTGCAATCAGTAGCACTACTGACCAATGCTGACGATGAAAACGACAAAGACAAAGATGCCGTAACTATGATGACGGTTCACTCTGCGAAGGGACTGGAGTTTAAGAATGTATTTATTGTGGGGATGGAAGAAGATTTGTTTCCGTCGCAGATGATGCTGGGCAGCAGGGAAGACCTGGAAGAAGAAAGACGTTTGTTTTATGTGGCAATTACCCGTGCTGAACATAAACTGACTATCAGCTATGCCGAAACGCGATATGTATTTGGCAGACTGAAGCAATGTGAACCCAGCCGTTTTCTGAAAGAAATAGATGAAAAGTTTTTGAAAATAAACCAGCGGGCTTTTGCCAATGAGGAGTTTTCAACGAGTTTTGCCAAAAATCTGAAAACACAAAAGACTTTTTCGCCCAATGCCATTGTGCATACGCCTTCAGCAGATTTTAAGGCTTCGGATATTTCGCAACTGGCAAAAGGCATGAAAGTAGAACACCCCAAATTTGGCTTTGGCACTGTAACAGAAGTAGATTTAAAAAGCCCCGACAAAAAAGCCAAAATCCTCTTTGACAAAGCCGGTGAAAAAACCCTCCTCCTCAGCTTTGCCAAACTGAGAATTGTGAGTTAAAATTATTTAAAAATATGGAATCAGCTAAAATAACTATTAGAAACTACAGAAATATACCTTATAACAATCCTTTGACTTTTGAGGTAAATGAGGGGATAACATTTATTTTAGGAGTGAATAATATTGGAAAAAGTAACTCTTTAAAATTCTTCTATGAGTTTCGAGGTGTTTTTAATAATGGATATGGTACTTCTGGAAATAAAATAAATGTTCCCGTATACTCTCCTACATATGCTAATATAAAAAACCAAAACTCTGAAAGTAATACTATTGAAGTAATATGTGAGTCCATCGGTTTTAAATATAGTTTTATCCTTAATCCACTTCATTCAGAATTAGCTGATAGTCAAGCAAATGTTCTGTTTCAAAAAAGTCCCATATATGATGATTCAACAAAAAACTTTGACTGGCGAGATTTAGGTATATTACATAATCTATTTACAAATCATCTATATTTCGGTTCTTTCAGAACAACTATTGGACAAACTACAGGTGATTATTTTGATGTCTTAATAGGAGAACGTTTTATACAACAATGGGATATTTGGGCAAATGGAATGACTATTGCAAAAAGAAATAAAGTTAAAAAATTAGAGGAAGAACTTAAAGAGTTATTTGGCTTTGAAAAGTTTGAGATTAGAGTAGCATCTGATAAAAGGAACTTAATAATTAACACAGAAGATGGGTCATTTAACTTAGATGAATTAGGAGGAGGTATATCACATTTCATACTTGTTTTAGGAAATGCCTTAATAAAAGAACCAGATTTTATTCTAATAGATGAGCCTGAAAATGCTTTACATCCAAAAATGCAAGAACTTTTTATAAGAACTCTTGCTTCAAAGGCTAAAATCGGCTTAATCGCAACATCACACTCAATAGGATTAGCAAGAAGTACTGCTGATAAAATTTTTTCCTTAGTAAAAGACGAAAATAAAAGACTAAAATTAGTCGAATTTGGTAATAATTATAAACCATCAGTAACAAGTGCTATTAATGAAATGGGTTACAGCCAGTTTGTTGAAATTGGAGGAAATCATATTTTACTGGTTGAGGGGAAAACAGAAATCAAGATTTTTAAAGAGATTTTACGAATGTACGGAATAGACCAGCATTTTATTATTTCTTTTTTGGGAGGAAGAAATTTTATTAATGGTGATAGCTATGATGAATTGAACGAATTAAAAAGATTAAACGCAAAATCTTATAATGTCATTTTTGACAGCGAAAGAGAAAGTGCTAACGCAGAATTGAAAGAAGATTTCAAAAAGTTTATTGAAAATTGTAAACTTCTTGAGTTTAATGTATTTCCAACAGACTATTATGCAACAGATAACTATATTACTCAAGATGCACTTGATATAATAGAAGGTATTGGAAAATATACTGCCTTGTCGCCGTTTGAAAACATAAATAAAAGTACCAATAAGTGGGGAAAGTCACGTAATTGGCTAATGTTCAGGGAGATGAAAAGAGAAGATTTTAAAGGAACAGGATTAGATAAATTTATTACTGATAGTCTTATTCCTTTAATTAAAGATTCATGAGTGAAATACCTTTAAACTCATCCCAAACATAGAAACAAACCTGAGCATGGCTGCCGTCAGGGCATTTTTCGGTAGAGGTTTTTAGATTTATGCCACCTACTTTCTCATAAAACCGGCGGGCTGCATGGTTTTCTTCAAAAACGTGTAAATAAACTTTGGATTGGTTATAGTTTTTAGTACTCCATTCTGCTACAGCTCTCATCAGTTTTGTACCGATGCCTTTTCCTTTTAAGTCAGGTTTTACGTGTAGATTGTCAATATAAGTACCCAATTCTTCACTATCGTTGCCAAAAGCACAGGTAAAGCCGATCATTTCATTATTTTCTTCATAAATAAAAATAACCTGATTGGCTGCCGGGTTTTGGGTTCTATTCTGCCACACTTTCATTCTGTCATTTAACACCTGATGGTCTAAGTAGTCATCTGATAAAATACCTCGGTAAGCAATTTGCCAGCTTTGGGCATGAAGGACAGCAATTTGGGCAGCATCATTTGTAGTAGCTTCTCTCAAGTTCATTAGAAAAAAGTAGGGTAAAGTTTGATAAATATAGTACTAATAACGTGAGTCTAGGATTTCCAACTAATTGCAAATATTTACTTGTTTTTTATCCTTATAAACTCTCTTACCCATAGCTAAGACCTTTCTTACTTTTTTGGGCATACAAAAAAGTAAGCAAAAAAGCAGCAACAGCGAAAACTAACCCTGGTTTTCTAGTTCTCTTATCATTCTTTCTATGATTTCGGGTTAGTTCACGCTGCTGTTGCATCCCAACCCTCTTTTTTAATCCCAAACTCACGTTATTTACTAAATTAACTCCATCAAAATTCATCCTTTATTTTCTCATAAATCCGCAGGAATTTTTCGAGGAGTTGCTGGTAAGTTTGGTGTTTGCCGGTGTCTGGCTCAAATACGGTAGTTTCGTCCGGAAATTTTACTTCGGAAAAACTATTTATCAAACCAATCGCTTTCATAGCCACCATGGCAGCCCCAAATGCCGAGTTTTCGTTGCTCTCTGCCAATGCCACCTTTTTGCCAAATACATCTGAGAGCATTTTTACCCAAAACGAAGAATGCGTAAAACCTCCGCCGGCACATATTTTCTCCACCTTCGGGAAATTTTCGGCAAGCACCCTGCCAATGCTGTATATTGCCAGCGTAATACCCTCTATGGTAGCTCTGATAAAATGGGCTTGTGTATGGTTAATCCCAATGCCAAAATAAAGCCCTTTGGCATCTGCATTAAATACCGGAGCCCTTTCACCAAGCAGATACGGCAAAAAAAGCAAACCGTCAGAACCCACCGAAACCTGCTGAGCCAGTTGCATCAGCTCCGGCAAATCTGCCCTTTCAGGAAAAATCTTTTTTTGCAACCACTCCAATATTACCCCGCCATTGTTCATGCCACCACCCGTCACAAAGTAATTTTTATCCAACACATAACAAAAAGTACGCATTTGCTGGTCAATATATGGCTGGTTTGTTGTAATTCTCACCGCTCCACTCGTCCCGATGGTTACAGCCATACACTTTTCGTCAGTTGCCCCAGCCCCCAGATTTGCCAAAACGCCGTCACTGCCTCCAATCACAAAAGGCGTTCCGACAAGAATATTCAATTCAGTAGCCCATTTTTCACCAATTGTTTCCTGATGAAAAACCGAAACCAGTTCCGGCAGATGTGTTTTGTCAATGCCGGTTAATTGCAACCCATTTTCGTTCCAGTCAAAAGTATTGAAATCAAACAAACCCGTTGCCGAAGCCATCGATTCATCAACTTTGTATGAATTAAAAAACTGAAACCAGAGATATTCTTTAATTCCGATAAACTTAGCCGTCCGGCTAAAAATCTCAGGTTCATGTTTTTTCAGCCATAGCAGTTTACACAATGGCGACATGGCATGTATCGGGGTGCCGGTTTGCCTGTAAATTTGTTGCCCTAATTCCGTATTTTTTAATTGATTGGCTTCTTCTGCACTGCGATTGTCTGCCCAGGTAATCATTTGCGTAAGCAGGTTGTGGTCTTTGTCTATGCAAATGAGTCCATGCATGGCAGTACTAAATCCCACAGCCAGCAAGTTACCTGATGAGTAGCAGTTTTCCTGAACCTCCCTGATGCATTCCGTAACAGCCCAAAACATTTCTTCCGGGTCTTGCTCGGCATAGCCCGACTTGGGATATTGAAGCTGATAACTGATGCTGTGTTTAAAAATTTCGTCACCGGAAGGCGAAAAAGCAATGCCCTTGGTGCTGGTTGTGCCAATATCTATGCTGATGATATAATCCATATTTTCAATAAAAGAGAAATTACAAATGTGCAAATAAAAACAGCAATTTGATTAAACCTTTTTAAATTGTAATAATTCAAAGGTAATTCCTACATTCGCAAAAGTTATAAACCTCATCCCTGTCATTACCAGAATGTCTGTTCTGATTCTCTTATTGAGTATTGCCTTATTGCTTTTTTTAATCATGTACCTGAAAATCAATGCTTTTATAGCATTGGTACTGGTTTCGTTGTTTGTAGGAATAGGAGAAGGCATGGAGCTGACAGCCATACTCAAATCAATGCAAAAAGGCATGGGTGATACGCTGGGTTCTCTGGCAATGGTATTGGGTTTTGGGGTAATGCTGGGCAAAATGCTTTCTGAAACCGGAGCCGTCCAGCAAATCAGTTCTGGCATGATTCGGTTTTTTGGAACAAAAAATATCAAACTTGCCATGGTAATGACAGGCTTTGTAGTGGGTATTGCCATGTTTTATAATGCCGGATTTATTGTATTGTTGCCTTTGGTATTTACAGTGGCTTCTCAAACAGGCTTGTCTTTATTATATATTGCTGTCGCCACTGCCTCCTCACTTTCAGTAACCCATTGTTTTTTGCCACCCCATCCCGGACCATCTTCTATTGCAGTACAGCTAAAAGCTGATATTGGCAAAGTACTGCTTTATGGTATTACGGTAGCTATTCCAGCTATTACTTTAGCAGGCTTGGTTTTTCCGGATTTTCTGAAAAAAATAAAAACCCTTCCCCCCGCTGGCTTATTTGAAGAAAAAATTTTCCGTAAAGAAGAATTACCATCATTTGGTTTAAGTCTTTTTGTAGCCCTTATTCCAGTCTTGTTAATGGCAGTAGCTACCCTGACTGAGCTAACTGTTCACGAAAAAAATGCGTTTACCAAAATCATTCATTTTATCGGAGACCCTGGTATGGCTCTGCTGATTGCTGTATTGACTGCCGTTTTTACTTTAAGGAAAAAGCAACCTATGAAAAACATCATGGACAAGCTCTCCGATTCGGTGGGCAGCATTGCCCTGATTTTATTGATTATCGGGGCAGGTGGGGCTTTTAAACAAGTACTTACAGATTCTACAATGAGCAAAACCATTGCTGAAAACTTGCAAAACACACATCTTTCGCCTCTGTTATTAGGCTGGCTGATTGCTACTTTTATCAGAATTGCTCTGGGGTCGGCTACGGTTGCCGGTTTGACGGCAGCCGGTATCATTCAACCTATGCTTGGGACTATGTCTGTCAATGCTGAACTGATGGTGTTGGCAATCGGGGCTGGCAGTGTCATGTGTTCGCATGTAAATGATACAGGCTTTTGGATGTTTAAGGAGTCTTTTGGTTTAACCCTGCCACAAACTTTTCGTTCATGGAGTCTGATGGAAACCATTATTGGCATAACCGGACTGGCAGGTGTTTTGATTTTAGATATATTTATTTGAAATATTTTTTACTCAACTTTTAATACTATACTATGCAAATCGGACTTGTAGGCTTAGGCAAAATGGGTTTTAATCTTGCCCTTAACCTTAAAAATCATGGGCATCAGGTAATTGCCAATGATATTTCTGCTGAAAATGTAGATAAGATTGCCAAGGAGGGCATCAAACCGGCATATTCTTTATCTGAACTGGCAGCTGGTTTTGCAGGCAGGCGTGTAATCTGGCTGATGGTTCCGGCAGGAGAGATTGTAGATAAAGTAATAGAACAATTGATACCTTATCTTTCTGAAAATGATATTTTGATAGATGGTGGAAATTCTTTTTACAAAGATTCTGTCAAACGGCATGAGTATCTGCTGGCTAAGAAAATAAATTTTTTGGATTGTGGTACGAGTGGTGGAACGAGTGGTGCTTTGCATGGGGCTTGTACTATGATTGGTGGAGATAAAGATGTATTTGAACACTGTGAGCAAGTATTTAAGGATATTTGCGTAGAAGATGGCTATTTATATTGTGGTAAGGCAGGCAGCGGTCATTTTACCAAAATGGTACATAATGGTATTGAGTATGGTATGATGCAGTCTATTGCTGAAGGATTTGAAGTACTGAATAAATCGGAATATGACTTTGATTTTCAGGCAGTGGCTAAGGTATGGAATCATGGTTCGGTAGTCAGAAGCTGGCTGATGGAACTCACTGAAAATGCTTTCTCCAAAGATGCTACTCTTTCGGGTATTAAAGGCATTATGCACTCATCCGGTGAGGGTAAATGGACACTCGAAACGGCTCTGAACATGGGTGTTCCTACGCCAGTAATTGCCTTGTCACTGCTGATGCGTTATCGTTCACAGGAAGAAGATACTTTTGCAGGGAAAGTGGTAGCAGCCTTGCGTAATGAATTTGGGGGTCATAAAGTAGAAAAAGCAGATTGATTCATCTGCTTTTTCTACCTTTATCCTGAATCCCCTTTTATTTTCTCTTGGTTCTAATATTGATATAGCCATTCGGATTTTTATTGTAAAAACCACCGGCATTTCCTCCTTCAATATTTTCTATTTCGGTAGAAGTCAGCTTTTCTACTTCCTGAAATAATACCTCACGATTATTAATCATAAAAGCAGGATATTTGCCATCTACTTTTACTTCGATATGTTCTTTGCCTTTATATACTTTTACAAATGAGTTTTTCAACTTTACGGTAATCAGCATTTCTTTGGGGTCAAAATTCTCATTGTAAGAAGCTTTCACACTGTCATCAAGGCTATAGGCATAGTTCCAGTTACTTGAAAATCCACTACTGAGAGTGTGAGGTTTTGAAGTAATTACAGTTGTCTCTCTTGGAAAAGTAAATGCTTGGGGTTGATAGCTTCTCTGAACAGAATATGGTTTTCTGAAAGCAGGTTTTGTTGCAGAACCATATATGTAACCATTCCCAAAACTACTGTTAAAATTGCGATTAGATTGATTCGTACTGATTTCAAAGCTGCTATTATCACCAAATTGCTCTATCTCAACCTTATAATTTTGCTTCATCCATTTTTTATATTTTTCAAATATGATATCTGGTTGTTTTTTGCCATTGATAAAAAGCTCCTCTTTTGTAATTCGGAAACGGAAATGTTTGGCATCATCGATTAATCCATCTTTTTTGAGTTCTTCTCCCAGCTCTTTGTACATTTTTTCATGTTTTATCTGCATCTCTTGGGCTTCTTTCTCTGCAATTTTTGCCTGTTGCTGAGCCAGTTCAGCCTCTTTTTTTGCCAATTCTGCCTGAAGATGTACATCTTCAAGTTGCAGATTTTGCAAATTAATAGCTTCCTGCTCTTTAAATAGTTGTATGTTATTTAGCTCCTGAAACTCCTGATTTCTATGTTTTATCTCACTTAACTGTCTTTTATACTTCTCCAGCAATTCCTGTTTTTCTTGTATTTTCCTGTCCCAGATACTACTTTCACTGGCGGGGGCTATCGCCTTGTATTTATTAAGCTCTTCAAGTTCTTCATAGAGGCTTTTGCACTGGTTGCGGAGTTGTATTTCAGAATCAAAAACCTCTGTTAATGCCAATAATTCAGGTGATTCAACAATAGCTAATGCTTCCGGAGGAGCAGGGGCAAGGGGAGGGTCTGGCAAAAGTGGAACTTCCAGCATGTCTTCATCCATAATAGTCCATTCTTCTTTTTCATCAGCTTCTTTTAGTGCTTTCTCGATGTACTTTTCATAGTCTTTTAACTGACTTTTAGGCAACTTTTTTCCATCAATTACTACTTCTGTTACTTTTCCTTTTTTATTTTTTACAATTACCAGTTCCCTTACTTTTTTAGAAGTATCCTCAAAAGAAGTTTTAAATACTCTGTCACCTGTTTTATAAGATGCCGTATCCGTTAATACGAAATCCTGGGCATCGAAAATTTCTTTTCCTGGTTCTTTTTGTTGCCATTGTGCCACAGCCGAAACAGAAACAGCCAACAAACACATCAATACTACACCTGATGCCAGCAAGCCTTCTGAAAAAGTGGCTTTTTGTGGAGATTTTTGAATGAGGCGTTGAATACGAGGCAATAACGAACCCCGGTTGGCTGCCATTGCCAGTTGTGGAGCCGATCTGAAAATTTCAAGATTAGTGAGTGCCTGAGCAAAAACCAAACCGTTACCATTAAGTTGTACTGCCAAATCATCACAGCAATTTTCACGCTCCTGACGGATAACCCCAGACATCCACCAAATTGCCGGATGAAAGAAAAAGACAATTTCCAAAACCGATTGTATCAGATTTACCCAATAATCATTTCTGGCGATATGAGCCAGCTCATGGGCAAGTATAGCTTCTATCTGTTGTGGAGAAAGACCCGTAAAGGTTCCGATAGGGAGCAAAATAACTGGCTTGAAATAACCAATCGCCACAGGTACTTTTGCCAGAGCAGATTCCCAAATCTTTACAGTACGGCGAATTCCTAATTTTTCGGCGATTTCCTGGGTAGTAGCAAACCATTCTTCTGATACTTTCTCTATCCGGTAGGTTTGCATCCGGCGAATATATGCCAAGCCTCCTATAAACCGAAGAGTTAGTATCAACACTCCGGCAAGCCATATTACTACTATCAGGGGCAAGTGCTCTTCAAAATAATGGCTGCATTTTTCGTATAATGATTCCTGTATAGGGGCTAATTGAATCGTGATGGTTTCACCAGCAACGTGTGATTTACCTGTTGCTGGTTGTGCAGAAAGAGCATCGGTCTGAGTAACGTGTGAAGAGAAAAAATATAAATTACAGAAAGTAAATCCGGCTACTACCAGCATTGTAAACAATGCTGTAATCGCAATAAAATACCTGAATTGAGCTGACCGTTTGCTGAAAAATAACATCGATACAGCTAATAAAACAGCCAGAACGGCTCCCTGCCATAAGGAGTGCAACAAGGTATAACCGAGTGATTCGATGAGTGTCATAGATTTTGTGATTGGATGTCAGGATGAAAAATTTACATATTATTGAGTAACTTTTTGATTGCTTCAAGTTCTTCCGGAGAAGTTTTACTGTTGCCAAGTGCCTGCATAACAAGTTTCATGGCTGACCCACGAAAGGCAGTATCAATGAATTTGTCTAACAATTGCTGTTGCATATCTTCTTCTTTCACAGCTGCTGTATACACATGTGTACGTGTTTCTTCATTGCGTAATACCAATCCCTTCTCAGCCATTATCTGCATAATTTTGAGTGTAGTGGTATAAACGGTTTCTTTCTTTTCTGAAAGTTCATCATATACTTCTCTTACGGTGGCAGTTCCTTTTTGCCAGAGAATTTGTAAGATTTCTAATTCTGCTTCTGTGGGTTTTATCATTTTGTAAATACGATAGTTTTCGTACACAAATATAATACGATAGTTTTCGTATTTCAAAATTTTTCTACGATTATTTTCGTAGAACCGGAAAAAATAATTGAAAGATAAAAATTAGAAAAAAAACAATCTGGAAACCAGGTGCTTAAAAGTTTGTAAGAGTAATAAGATAATTAAAAAGGAAATTATCCATTCTTAATTTTTACAGTTTTCATTACAGCAGCAGCAACAGATTGCCACTTATCTTTAATTTGAAGAGGGCAGGAGAAATGAAAAATAAGTACTTTGTTGTTTTCTACGGTATATTGAATGTATTCATAACCTCTGGTTACTTTTCCATAATTCATAGACTCTTTATTTTCTTCTCTTATTTCTGAGACAAACTCAAAAACAGCAAAATTACGCTCATTGATTACCTTTACATCTTGCTGAATAAATTCAACCTTTGTATAAAGTTTGGTAATGCTTGCCTGATACATATTTTTCAGAAGCTGAATATCTTCTTTTCTCCAGGGAGTAGCCGATTCATTGAAGCTAAAATCAGCAGTAAGTTCCGGATTTGTGAAAGAGGCTACTGGTTTACGATAAGTATAATATTTTCGGGCTATTTCGTCATCATTCATCAAACGAAAACTTTCCGGTAACGCCACAGAAATAGTTTTAGTAAGTTGTACTTTTTTTAGCTTTTCTGTCTGAAAAGCTACTATAATACTACAAATAATGCCTAATAAAATAGCTTTTTTCATAAACAAACATTAGTGACGTGTGCAAAATTAATAAAATTAATCGGGATGATATTTTCTTGATCAAATTCCTCTAAAAAAGAAAAGACAGAACCAGAGTCCTGTCTTTTCTTTTATGAGTTGGAAAAACTATGCTAAAGCATCTTCCAATACTTCTTTTTTAGCTTTTACTGCCTCCTGAATAACTTTACGTCCAGTGCTGGCAATAAATATATTTCGGCGATTCAGTTCTTCTTTTAATTCAATGAGTCTGTCCAGACGAACAGTACCTATTACATAATGGAAGTTACGACTTTCATATTTTTCGGTGATATGGTCAAAATCAAGAAGTTGTACATCTTTGTCGTCATGATAACGCAAATAAACTTCAATCAGATTATCCGGAGAGTATTTTACGCCTGTGTTCTGGTGAAGTTTTTTGTATTCATAACGATACTCATAACGTGAAGCCGAAATATCAGACAAAACAGCTGACCCTGTAGGGTGTCCACCAGCTCCTTTACCCATAAAGAATTGCTTGTCAGCAAATGCAGCTTCTACAGTTACACCATTATACTCGTTTTCAATATTGTATAAGTAGTCTCCTGGTTTAATAAAATGAGGAAGTACTGAAGCTGTAATTTTATTGTCACGGGTACGATACACCTGAGCAATTAATTTTATTTTATAACCTTTTTCTTTTGCAAACTGAATATCATAATTAGAAAGTGATGCAATGCCATAATTGAATACATCTTCAGGCTTTACAAAAGTGCCATAAGCATGAGCCACCAGAATACAAATTTTGTGAAGTGCGTCAAAACCACCCACGTCGGCAGTAGGGTCAGTTTCGGCAAATCCTAAATCCTGAGCTTGACGCAAAGCACGGGCATAATCTAAATTTTCGTTAAAGATTTTAGATAGAATATAGTTGGTTGTTCCATTAACAATACCGCTTACAGAATATAGTAATTCATTGTCATAATATTCTTCCAGATTACGGATAATAGGAATACTACCACAAACAGAACCTTCATACAAAAGAGGGGTATTAAATTGCTTTTGAAGGGCTACTAATTCTTCGAGGTGAAGAGAAAGCATTTTTTTACTGGCAGATACTACGGTTTTACCTTTGCGAATAGCTGTGCTTACAATATCAAAAGCCTCATCGGTATTATTAATCAGCTCTACAACCAGATTGATTTCCGGATTTTCCAGAATGTCATTTTTGTCAAAAGTAAATCTGTCATTAGGCAGAGAACGCTGCTTATCTTTGCTTTTTACACAGATTTTAACGATTTCTGCTTTAAAACTTTCAGTTTTGTGTAAGATGTCATAGAGTCCTTGTCCGACTACGCCGAATCCGAAAAGACCGATTTTTAAATGTTTGCTCATACATTTAGCTCCCTACACCCCATAGGGAATTTTTTAAAGTGTGGTTTCTGAATAAAGCCTGCCGGGGGTTAACGGAGGCTAAAAAAAACCTTCCTCTTGTTGGGAGGAAGGCTTTTGAAATATAAGTTTTGGTTTTATTTCAGGCTATCCTCCATGTTTAGGGTGCAATCATGCAAATACAGCAACCAATAATAATGGTTGTGCTAATAATGCCTGTAATGATTGTACTTTTTATCATGGAGTAGTTTATAAAAACTTCTTTTTGTGTATTTTTAGTCTGCAAAGATGTAATTTTGCTTTTGAACCTCCAAATATTCTGTTAAAAATATTTTTCGCCAAATATATTTTGGTAATATACGATATAAAACCATACCAGTTTGGCTTTCTGGTAAAAAGTGGCTCTTTTATTAAGTGATAATACATTTTGGCAAAACAAGATATGAAAACACTGATTATTGAAGATGAATATCCGGCAGCCGAACGATTGGCTAAAATGCTTCACAAAGCAGATTCAAATATTGAAATACTTGCTACTACTGATAGTATTGAGGAAACAAAAAAATGGCTTACCGAACATGATGCCCCAGATTTGATTTTTTCAGATATTCAGCTTGCAGATGGACTTAGTTTCAGAATATTTGAAGAGGCTCAGGTAAAAAGCCCTCTTATTTTTACAACATCGTATGATGAGTATGCTATCAAGGCGTTTAAGCTTCAAAGTATTGATTATCTGCTCAAGCCTATAAAGCAACAGGAACTCGAAAGTGCTTTAAATAAATTTAAGAAAATGCAACAGACTTTCTCTGCCAACAACCAGCTATTTCGGTTAGAAGCCCTGCTTGAGAGTTTAAAACCTGCCTCTGAAAAAAAATATAAAACCCGGTTTCTTGTAAAACAGCACGAACAATTGATTCCGGTTTCGCAAGAGCAAATAGCTTATTTTTATACTGCAAATGAGATGGTTTGCTTGGTTAGAGCAGATGGAAAGCAGTTTTTAGTTGATTTCACACTGGAAGAGTTGGAAAAAATATTAGACATTGCCTATTTTTTCAGGTTAAACCGGCAATTTATTGCAGCAATGCCTGCTATTTCTAAAATACATACTTATTTTAATGGGAAACTAAAACTCGAACTATCTCCTGAGCTTTCACAAGAAGTAATTGTAAGCCGTGAAAAAGCCCAGACTTTTAAGGAATGGATAGAAAATACCTAAAAATAAACAGCCTGACTTTTAAAGTCAGGCTGATACAATATGAATTTCTATAGTTTTTATACAATGACTTCGGTCAGTTGTTTTACAGCATTTGCAATACCTTCGGGGTCAAAGCCACACTCTTTGTGTAACTCTATCTGCTCCCCATGTTCAATTATTTTATCAGGAATACCAAGTCGTTTTACTTGTGCCATATATCCATTTTCAGCCATAAATTCCAGCACGGCACTGCCAAAGCCACCTTGCAGACATCCATCTTCTACTGTAATGACTTTGTGGTATTTAGAAAAAATTTCATGCAGCATTTCTTCATCAAGGGGTTTTACGAAACGCATATCATAATGAGCAGGTGATAAACCTTCTTTAGCAAGCATTTCACATGCCTGCACAGCATAATTACCAATATGACCTAACGTAAGAATGGCTATTTCTTCCCCATCTTTGATTTTGCGTCCTTTTCCAATTTCCATTTTTTCAAAAGGTTTTTTCCAGTCTGGCATTACGCCCTCACCTCTTGGATAACGAATGGAAATAGCTGCATTATATTTTTGAAAATCAGGTAATTGTACTGTAAACATGATATTTCGAAGCTCCTGTTCATTCATTGGAGAGAATATTATCATGTTTGGAATACAACGCATGTAGGCAATGTCGTAAGCCCCATGATGTGTAGGTCCGTCAGCTCCGGCAAATCCGGCACGATCCAGACAAAAAACAACTGGCAGCCCCTGGATACATACATCGTGTATCACCTGGTCATAAGCCCGCTGCATGAATGAAGAATAAATATTGCAAAAAGGTATCAACCCTTGTGTAGCCAAGCCTGCCGAAAATGTTACAGCATGTTGCTCTGCAATACCTACATCTATTGCCCTTTCCGGCATTTCTTTCATCATGATATTGAGGCTAGAACCTGAAGGCATAGCCGGAGTAATTCCCCATATTTTACTGTTTTCCTTGGCAAGCTCAACTATCGTATTTCCAAAAACGTCCTGATATTTGGGAGGCTGGGGACTATCATATATTTTTTTCTTAATCTCACCCGTAATTTTATCAAATTTACCTGGGGCATGCCATTTGGTTTGGTCTTTTTCTGCTAGTTCATACCCTTTGCCTTTGGTAGTTACACAATGTAAAAGCTTAGGTCCGGGAATATTTTTCAAGTCTTTCAGCACACTCACCAAATGATTAACATCATGTCCGTCAACTGGTCCGAAATATCTTAATCCTAAAGATTCAAAAAGATTAGAGTGTCTTACCAGCGTACTTTTTACTTCATGCTCAATTTTAGAGGCAGTTTCTTCAATACCCAACTTTTTAAGCAATTTCCATATTTTATTACGAACCTTATTATAAGTAGGTGAAGTAGTAATATCTGTCAGATAGTCTTTAAGAGCCCCAACATTGGGATCTATTGCCATGCAATTATCATTAAGAATGATGAGCAGATTAGAATTGCTAACCCCTGCATGATTCATCCCTTCAAACGCCATACCAGCAGTCATTGCTCCATCTCCAATAATTGCTACACAATGCCGGTTATCTTCTCCTTTGTACTCTGCTGCCATCTGCATTCCCAGTGCAGCAGATATAGAGGTAGAAGAATGTCCTACTCCAAAAGCATCATATTTACTTTCTTTTCTTTTGGGAAAGCCAGATATTCCCCTGTACAGACGATTGGTATGAAAAACATCTCTTCTTCCGGTCAATATCTTATGACCATAAGCCTGATGACCTACATCCCAAATTAATTGGTCATAAGGTGTATTAAAAACATAATGTAATGCCACAGTCAACTCTACCACCCCCAAACTTGCACCAAAATGACCGCCATACACTGAAACCATGTCAATAATAAACTGACGAACTTCTGCTGAAACTTCATAAAGTTGTGATTCGTCAAGTTTTTTTAAATCGTTGGGGGAGTTAATCTCTGCCAGAAGTTTGCCGGGAGTGATAAGCATGTGTTTAATTTTTTTATAGTCGTATAACTTCAAACTGATTGATAATGTTTTGCCTAGATAAAAGCAGAATGTAAAATTAGGGAAAAACTATCACTTTTTAGTTAATCTTAGATAATGTTTTGGGAAGGAAATTTATTGGATTAAAAAGAGAATCGGCTATCTTGAAGTTCTACCAAAACAACGAAGATAATGAGGACAAAATATGTACCCTTAACCGATTCTCAATGGCAATTTGCAGAAAATATGATTGGCAAACAACGTAAATCCAGACATAGTTTACGTCATATTATAGAGGTCATATTATAGAGGCCATTTTATGGATTAATTATACAGGAGTTCAATGGAGGCAATTAGAGAGTCGTTTTCCTTGTTGGCAGACCGTTTATTATCATTTCAGAAAATGGAAGCAGGAAGGTATCTGGGAACAAATTCTGGATGCTCTGGTGGTAAAAGTTCGGACTAATCAGGCAAGAAACCCAAGTCCAACTTTATTGGCTATTGATAGTCAGAGCGTTAAAGCGGTTCAGTTTGTTTCACAAGAAACTGGTATTGATGGTGGAAAAAGAATAAACGGGCGAAAACGAACCATAGTGGTAGACAAACTGGGTTTACCTTTAGCCATCAAGGTTACGGCAGGGGATGTATCAGATAATGAGGCAGGCATACAAGCTCTTGATTTAGTAAGAGGAAAAACAAGCTTAGTTGAAAAAATAGCAGCCGATGCAGGTTACAAAGAAAAATTTGTAACCTATGCCCAAGACAACTTTGGATGGAAAGTAGAAATTGCACAAAAGCCGGAATCGGCACGGGGTTTTATTCCAGAAAAAAATCGTTGGCAAGTAGAAAGGAGCTTTTCTTGGCTCAATTTCAGGCGAAGACTCTTCAAAGAGGTGGAAAAAACGGTAGAGTCTGCGGAAGCTATGCTACAAATAGCATTTATCTCTTTCTTAATCAACAACTTATAATCACAAAACATTATCTAATATGTTTTGAAAAAGTAACCACGAATTTTCAAAACTTTCAGAAAAAATTGAAATTTTTCTACTTCATTCATAATAACACTAAAAGGTAGTGCCAAAGTTTACGTATTATAGAAATAAAAAGTAAAATTCCTGAAAAATGCACATTTTTGTATATGCAAAAAGAAACATTTGAGATAAAACTACCACTTTTTGAGGGTCCTTTTGACCTTTTATTATTTTTTATAGAGAGAGATGAACTAGATATTCATGATATTCCTATTTCTAAAATTACAAATGATTTTTTAGATTATGTAAAGCAATTAGAAGCTATGAACATTGAGGTTGCCAGTGAGTTTATACTGGTAGCAGCCACGCTTATGCAGATAAAAGCAAAAATGTTGCTACCTCGAGTAAAAAAAGATGAATTTGGCAACGAAATAGACCCTCGTGAAGATTTGATAAAACACCTGCTTGAATACAAAAAATATAAATCAGTTATTCCTGAGCTATCACAATTAGAGTCAGACAGAGCTGAAAAATATGACAGAGGTAACACAGAAGCAGAACTTATGGAACTGGCAGACAAGCAACAGGAAGAAACTAACTGGCAAGATTTGACACTTTATAAATTACTTCGAGTTTATCAAAAAGTGATGAAAAGATATCAACTTGCCAGTCAGGAACTTACACATACAGTAGTCAGATACCCTTATACCATTGAGCAACAAAAAGAAGTAATTCTGGCAAAGCTGTGGGAAAAACAAAAGCTTTCATTTGCTGAAATTCTCCAGATAGAACCTATTAAAATAGCTGTTGTTTACAACTTCTTGGCTGTTCTGGAATTGTTTCAGGCAGGGGTTATTTATATACACATTGGCATAGGTTATAATAATTTCTGGATAGAAAAGTTTGCTGAAAACCCAGAACCTGTTGAACAAGTGATAGAATAAGTGAAAATATATTATGCCATTTAGCCCGGTTCGACTTTATCAGATTATCCGAAATGCATACTTTGATTTGAGTATAGATGTGGCAGTTGGAGCTGTGTGTTGTCAGCTTATGGTTGCTCATTTGGAAAAGATTACCCTGCCAATACACCTGCCTATCTCCTTGTTTTTTACAGTATTGCTGATTTATTGGGTTGACCACTGGCAGGATGCCAGAAAAATAAAAAATATTATTACCAGCCGACATTCATTTTTTTTAGAATATCAAAAACAAATGAAGTTTTTTATTATTTCTCTGTTTTTTGGTTTAGTACTCTTCTCGCTAATTTTTCTTAGCTGGTCAGAGTTGGTTTTTGGAACAATACTTGCATGTAGCTCAGGACTATATTTGATTCTAGTAAAGATTTCAGGAGAAAAAAAATGGATTTTTTTTCAAAAGGAAGTTTGTATTGCTCTTATTTTTACGGTGGCAATCTGGGGAAGCGTATGGCAGAAGATGCAACTAATTCCGATAAAACACGTTTTACAAGCAGTTATTTTCGCTTTGATAGCTTTTCAAAATCTTTTATTGTTTGGTTATTATGAGTTTGAAGGTGATGTAATGCAACGACAACGTTCTATTGCAACAATGTTTGGAAAAGATTTTACAAAAAAAATATTACATATCGTATGCATTTTGGCATTATTTTTTTGTGTGTTGGGATGGGGGTATTCGGAAAGTAAATTGTCAATGATAGTAGTAGTTATTGAAATGATAATGTCACTTATTCTTACATTATTATTTTATAATTCGGCATGGTCTCTAAAAAAAAATCGTTATCGCTATATCGGAGATGCTGTTTTTCTCATTCCGGTATTCGTATTAATATTTTAATCAGCTTATTGTAAGTTAATAATTCTTTTTTCACTATTTTAATCATTTGTTACACGTATGAACCTACGTTTGCTCTTTTTCTCCAAAAACTTTTTAATGTCTTCTTTTCTGGTGACAATTTTATTTTTTTCTGGCTTAAATGCCAGTGCAGCATCTTCAGTAACACCTGCCACCACTACAGAAAAGGTTTCATCTCACAAGCTCTCTAAATTTCAGAAATGGGCTTTAGAGAAAATTACTAAAAAAATCCAAAAACGTCAGGCTAAGATTGAAAAACTGATGAAAGAGGGAAAAGTAAAAAAAGCTCGTCAGCTATCTTCTAATATGAGACTTGCTGTAATTTTGGCAGCAGTAGGATTAATTCTTCTTATTTTAGGTGTTGTTAGCTATGTTTTCGCTGTGTTAGGAGCTATTTGTCTGGTAGTTGGTTTAGTATTGCTTTTACTTGAAGTGGTAGAGTAATTTTAATCAGATTGTTTTATAAATTCTATATTTCTTTTCAAGCCGTCGAACTTAGTACGTTTGACGGCTGAATTTTTAAATATTACTTTAAAAACTTCTTCTGTTATTTCCTCCCAGTCATTTTTCTTCATATTTGTTAGGTATGGATGTGGCTGAAAGGCTGTTTCTTGGTGAGGTTTGGCAAACCGATTCCATGGACAAACATCCTGACAAATATCACAACCAAAGACCCAGTCTTCAAATTTCCCTTTTACATCGACGGGCAGTTGTTCTTTTAATTCGATAGTAAAGTAAGAAATACATTTACTGCCATCTACCACATGAGGTAAAACAATAGCATCAGTCGGACAGGCATCCATACACCGGGTACAGGAGCCACAATAGTCTTTTATAGGACTGTCGTAATCGAGCTCTAAATCAACAATCAGTTCAGCTATGAAGAAAAAACTCCCTATTTGGCGGTTAATAAGATTACTGTGTTTCCCTATCCATCCTAATCCTGATTTTTTTGCCCATACTTTATCCATCACTGGTGCAGAATCTACAAAGGCTCTACCGTTTACTTCCCCGATTTCAGTTTGAATAAAATCCAGTAATACTTTTAGTTTTTCTTTGATAACATAATGATAATCTGTGCCATAAGCATATTTGGAGATTTTGTAATTATCATCATTTTCAATTTCTTTTTCAGGAAAATAGTTGAGGAGAAGAGAAATAACGGATTTGGCATCATCAACCAGCAGGCGTGGGTCAAGGCGTTTGTCAAAATGATTTGTCATATAACTCATTTTTCCATGCATGTGCTGATTAAGCCAGTTTTCGAGACGGGGAGCTTCTTCTTCAAGGAAATCTGCTTTTGAAAAGCCACAAAACTGAAAACCAAGTTCTGTAGCCTTTTGCCGGATAAGTTGGGAGTGAGAAAGCATAATTTGAGATTTTAAATAAAAATATATCCTAAATCTCAGGTGAACAAAAATTTAAGTAGCTGAGTATAGTCAAATAGAATCCAATCTTGCAACGATTTGTAATTTATTCGCTAATTATCAGCATCTTAAACCTTCGAAGAAGTTTGTTTAAGTGTATCTCTTGATTTGATTTTTAGCAAGAAGGACCCATCCGTTTTATTTTTTCCCATGCTTCATCTCTTTGTTGAGTAGTAACGTCCGGATTTCCATTATTTTCTTTATCAAAATCTGTAATCATAATGGATTTCATATTCTGCAATTTAAAAATCAGAAAAGTTTTAACAGCTTCTTCTCCAAATTGTTTTACTATTTCATCAGGCACTTCTATTTCCAGTTTCATGATATTTTTCTTTTAATTTTTTTCATCTACTGTCATGGTAAAGGCAGCTGCGATAAACATCAGTACACCTCCTAATACTAAAGCAAAAACAGAATTATTGTTAAAATAGTTTTTTACCATAAATCCTAAGACTGTGGCTGCCAAAATCTGAGGTATTACAATGAAAAAATTAAAAAATCCCATATAAACTCCCATTTTTCGTGTAGGTATAGCTCCGGCAAGCATGGCATAAGGCATTGATAAAATACTTGCCCAGGCTATGCCTACACCAGACATTGACAAAAGAAACAAATACTTGTCTGTTACAAAATAAACAGATGCCAAGCCAATTCCCCCTGCCAGAAGGCAAATAGCATGTAGTGCTTTACGACCAACTTTAGCAGCAAGAACCGGCAATAGGAATGCAAAAATGGCTGCTACACCATTATACACCGAAAATCCTACACCAACCCAGTCACCTGCCTCATTAAATGCTTTGGAATGAGCATCTGTAGTATTGTAAATCTGTCGTGCTACGGCAGAGCTTGTATATATCCAGAGGGCAAATAAACCAAACCAGGAAAAAAACTGTACTACTCCTAACTGACGCATTTTTGAAGGCATGCGTAGAAAATCTTTTACTATTTCATCAAAGCCTTCAGAAATATGCTCCTGTTCTGTCTCATTATTGTATGTTTTGAATTCTTTAGGAGGGTATTCTTTTGTTTTTACAATTGTCCAGATAATGGCAGTAATGAACATAGCAGCCCCCATATAAAATGCAATAGCCACATTGGGTGGTACCATTTCTCCAGCGGTTGGCTCATTACGAATACCAAAAAAATTATGAAGCATCCAGGGTAAGGCAGAAGCCAGTACAGATCCAGTACCAATAAAAAAGCTTTGAATGGCAAAGCCAGACGTTCTTTGTTCATCTGGTAACATATCGGCAACCAGAGCTCGGAATGGCTCCATCGAAACATTTATAGAGGCATCTAAAATCCAGAGGAGACCAGCAGCAATCCAGAGAGCAGAAGCATTGGGCACAACCAGCAACGCCAGAGAAGCCAGAACAGCTCCTGTCAGAAAATAAGGTTTTCGTCTGCCTAATCCATTCCACGTTCTGTCACTCATGTATCCGATAATAGGCTGAACTACCAATCCTGTGAAAGGAGCTGCCAGCCACAAAATAGCCAATTTGTCTTCCTCTGCCCCAAGCGTTCTGAAAACCCGGCTCATGTTTGCGTTTTGTAATGCAAGTCCAACTTGTATACCGAAAAAACCAAAGCTCATGTTCCATATTTGCCAGAAACTCAGGCGTGGTTTCTGTTGTTTTACTGCGACTGACATATGAAGTATTAAAATTAAATAGTGCTGTAATGTAAGAAAGGTAATAAAATATAACTTTAAAAAGAAGTATTTGAAATAATTTGCGAAATATAAGGCTTATCGGGTGATTTTAAAAGATTTTTAGTGTGCTTTATATCTCTATTCTAAATTCTGTAAATCCTTTTGGGTTATCTGCTAATCTTATGTTGCCATTTAGTTTTTCAATAGCAATTCTTGACATATACAACCCCAGTCCGGCAGTTTTATGTATGCCGGCTGCCCGGCTAAACATATCAAATATTTCATGATGATACTGTGGCGATATGCCTATTCCATTGTCTGTTACAGATATTATGAGTTTGCCTTCTGCTGATTGATAAGCAATTTTGACAAATGAATTTTCTGAATTGTTTCGAAACCGAATGGTGTTTTCAATGAGATTGCGAAGAAAAAAATCAAACATTTGCAAGTCAGATATTACATTAAGAGATTCATCTCCCAAAATTTCAAAATCAATGCTATCAGGGTCATTATGAATGTTTTTCTTCTTTTCTTCCTCTATTATTTTTTCAATCAGTTTATATAACTGAAAACTTTCTTTTTTTAGAGGTGTATGCTTTAGTTCATATACTTTAGACAGGCGGGCAAGTATGTAGTTGAGATTTTTAGCTTCATCATCTAGTTTATGAATATATTCACTGGCTGTAACATCTTTCACATCTAAAAGAGCTATCTGACTCAACCCCAGCAAACGAGCTAACGGACCTCGTATATCATGGGCTGTTCTATAAATAAACATATCCAATTCATCTACCACTTTTTGCAGAGCTTCATTTTTCTCATCAGAAATGCGTTTGAGTTCGGCAGCTTGTCTTCTTTCAATTCGTTCATTCTCCAGTGTTTTTTCTGCCAGCTCTTTTCGGATTAACTGAATCCGGTCGGCAAGACCCAAAGACAAAAGAGCTACCTGCAACACAGATGAAAGCTGTGTCTGATATTGATTAAGTGGGTCATATACTATTACATTGATGCGTTGAAGAGCATACAGAATACCGCTGATAATAAAAAGACTGTTGGCTGCCAGAAAAAACCTTGCAGGAGTAAAACCTTTTTGCAAAACAATAAATGCTACACTGGCTATTACTAAAAAATTGGCTATACCAAGATAGATTACCAATGACCGTCCCCAAAACCACTGTCCCGAACCCATAAATATCACCAGTAAAATCAATATTACTATCCAGCTATTCATAAGCTTATCAATGACTGGAAGAAATTCTTTGGTTTGAAGATAAGATTTACTGAAAATGCTATAAAAAATTAATAAAACAGGTGTAGAAAGAAACCGGATGTATAAATCAATACGGGGATAGTTGTTAAGGATAGTTTCTGCAAGATAGCCATTATTAGATGCCAGAAATATTACTAATGCCAGCGTAAATAAGATATAATATAATAAAAACTGATTTCTAAGCGAAATATATAAGAATAGATTATATAGTATTATTGAAAAAATAGCTCCATAAAATAAAGATTGATAAATACGTGAATCTATAAATAGGGTCTTGAATCTTTTTTCCGGATATACAGTAACAGATTGTAACGTAAGTTGACGAAACTGTCGGGAGATAGCAGTTTGGCTCTCAAGACGAATAAAATAAGCGTTGGTACGACCAGCTCTTACTAATATTTCAGCCATCGCCATTTGTCCAATCTCTACATCACGTTGACTGGCTGGCAACAAATCACCAGTTTCTTTTTTTTGGTAGTTCCCTTTTTCGTCAGGTGCAAATATCTGTATCTTATCTGTAAAGATGATACTGATTTTGCTGATAAAGTCTTGATTTTCAGTGGTTTTTAGATAAAATTTTAACCATTGTACAGGTGGAAATGATTTTTTATCAGGGCTATATTTATTGAAAGGAAGGTTTTGAATATCCTCGAAAGATAATCTACTGGAAGTGTCGTTCAGATATTCTACAGGTACTTTTATTTCTTTATCCCTGGAAGATAAAAAGATAGCATTCTTATCAATATCAGATAAGAGTGAAGTATTCTGAGCAAAAGCAGAAAGTGAAAAAAAAAACAGAAAAACTAATAACTGTTTATACATGAAGCATTACTCATAAATTGTCAAACGCAACCAGTTCAAAAATATCTATTTTCTGGTATTCACTTGTTAAACATCAACCAACAATACTTTGTTATTCTTACTATCAAATCAAGTGGTTTTGTATTACGCCTGTTTCATGATAGGAATAGATACTTTAAATTCTGTCTGACCAGTTTTTTCTGTGATAAGTTCTATATTGCCTCCCAGTTTTTCTACAGAGAGCTTGGTCATATACAATCCCAATCCGGCAGTTTTATGTATGCCGGCTGCCCGGCTAAACATATCAAATATGACAAATGCATCAGCAGGATTAATACCGATACCATTGTCTATTATCTGAATAAGAACATTGGCGGTATCATGTGAAAAATAGATTTTTACTAAAGAGGTATGGTTTGATTGTATTCTGCGAAAACGAATTGAATTTTCCAGCAGGTTTTTAAGGATAAACTCCATCAATTTCTCATCAGAAATAAATATTAAATCACCCTGCATATAAATTTCAAATTTCATTTCTCCAAAACCCTCCATTTTTTCCAGTTCATTCAATACTTTTCGGGTGATGCTATCAGGTATGATAGATTGTAAATGTACTTCAGCATGATTTATTTCATAAATAACCGAAAGTCGGGCTAAAATATTGTTAAGGTGTGTTGCTTCGCTGCTTAGTTTTTGTATGTAACCCTGAGCTACTTTTTCTTCTACATCAAGTAAGGCTACATTAGTCAACCCCAGCAAACGAGCTAGCGGACCTCGTATATCATGGGCTGTTTTATAAATAAACATATCCAATTCATCTACCACTTTTTGCAGTCTTTCATTGGCTTGTCTGATTTCCTGAGTTTGTTTTCTTACTTCCCGCTCTAAGTATAAGTTAGTATCTGAAAAAATTACACTTAGTTCCTGTATTTTTTTTTGTGCGTCATCCAGTTGTTTTTGCATGCTTTGATGTTTCACTTCCTGATTCTGTGCAAATTTTTGCTGTGAATCTCTCTCAAATTCAGTTCTTTCTAATTGTGTTTCAAGGTCATCTATCTTTTTTAAGTGCTTACTCTGGTTACTATTGTTAATAATTAAGATAATAATAAGTATTACTGACAATCCTACCGAGCCAAATAAAAAGGCTTCTACCATTCGCTCATTGAGAGTAAATAAAAATATTATTGCTGTAAAAAATATATTCATATATGGGGGTACTAACTTTTTTACTCTTTAAACCGACAAAAATATTAAAATGTTATTGATGCCTTTCATTCGTTTTATAGTTTAAGTATTGCAAAGAAATGATTTTTGTTCTGATTTTAGCAGGAAACGAAGATTTTTTTATAAAAAAATTGTACTTTTCTACTTTCCCTATTCTTCTAGAAAATCTGATAGGTACAAACTATTCTTAATTGAAATATTCAGATTCTTTTCTTCGCCAGGATATTAAACTTTATCTGTACTAACTTGTCAAACAGACACACAGTTTACTTATTCATGATAATATGAAGAAAGTTGATAAATATACTCGTTTCAAGCATTTATACCTACGGGCAGGTTTCGGTACCACATTTGCAAGATTACAGGACGTTTCAGCAAAATCTATAGATACTGCCGTAACTGAAATATTCCGTGATGCTGAAAAATTTACTCCATTGAAGGTGGTGGATGATAATACCTTGGCTGTTAACAAGGAGAAAATCAAAGAATTGCAGGGGATGAATCAAACGGAAAGGCGAATAGAACTTAAAAATGCCTTACAGGAATCAAGAGAAAAAATCAGGGATCTTAATATTTTGTGGCTCAATAGAATGGCTTCTGGTGAAAATAGTTTACGTGAAAAAATGACACTTTTCTGGCATGGGCACTTTGCTTGTCAGAACAGTAATGCGTTTTTTGTACAAAAACAACACAACCTGCTGAGAGAAAAGGCACTTGGTAAATTTGGCGATTTATTGATGGCTGTTTCAAAAGACCCGGCAATGTTGGCTTTTCTTAATAACCGACAGAATCGAAAAGACAAACCTAACGAAAACTTTGCCAGAGAGGTAATGGAATTGTTTACACTAGGAAGAGGTAATTATACAGAAAGTGATATTAAAAATGCTGCCCGGGCTTTTACAGGATGGAATTTTAATCAGGATGGAGAGTTCGTATTTAACCAGCGTCAGCATGATTTTGATGAAAAATCATTTTTTGGTAAAACCGGCAAGCTTGAAGGAGAAGATGTTATTGGGATAATTCTGGAGAATAAACAAACTGCCCGTTTTATTACTACTAAAATATATCGTTACTTCGTCAATGACACGCCAGATAATAAAATTATCAACTCACTTTCTGAAAAGTTTTATAAATCTGATTACGACATAGCCCACCTGATGAAGTTGATTTTTAGCTCAGATTGGTTTTATGATGATAAAAATATAGGTACACGCATCAAAAGTCCGGTAGAGTTATTGGCAGGTTTACAAAATACATTCAATATTACCTTTCAAGACCCACAAGGGCAGCTTTTTATTCAGAAAGTTTTGGGTCAGATTTTATTTTATCCTCCTAATGTTGCCGGCTGGAAAGAGGGCAAAAACTGGATTGACAGTTCAAGCCTTATGTTCAGGTTGCAACTTCCGGAATTGCTTTTCACCTCCGCCGAAACGACCATCAAAGCCAAAGAAGATGGAGATGTGAATACAGAATATCTCTCTAAAAAGAACAGTAACCGTCTGAAAGTGACCGCCAACTGGAATGATATGGAGAAAGCTTTTGCCAAAACAAAAGATGCCGAATTACTGAACACCTTATCAGATTACTTGCTTCAATACAAAATTTTGCCGGCACAGCAAAAACTCATAGAATCCAAAGCTGACAAAACCTCTCGTGAGAGTCTGCTGAAAAGCTATACACTGGCAATAGCGTCTTTGCCCGAATATCAAATGTGTTAATTGATAAAACAATGAAAAGAAGAGAATTTTTAAGCCGTTCGGCACTGATTACAGCCGGAACAATGTTTATTCCTAATTTTCTGAAAGCTTTTGAACAGCAACAGCTTTATTCCAGAATGCTGACTAATAAAAAACTGGTGATTATTCAGTTTTCGGGAGGTAACGATGGACTTAATACAGTCGTACCTTATCAAAATGATATTTATTATAAACTCCGCCCGACACTTGGTATCAAAAAAACAGAGGTACTGACTCTCAACGATGAATTGGGACTTAACCCTGCCATGACAGGACTCAAAAAATTATATGACGAAGGTCTGGTAAGTATTATCAATAGTGTAGGATACCCTAATCCTGACCGTTCTCACTTTCGGTCAATGGATATATGGCAAACGGCTTCAGATTCTGACCAATATCTCACTTCCGGTTGGGTAGGACGCTATCTGGATGCCCAGTGTAGTGGTTCATGTGTGCCTTATGATGCCATAGAAGTAGATGATACGCTTAGTCTGGCATTGAAAGGAGAGAACGTAAAAGGATTGGCTGTGCAAAACCCTCAAAAACTTTATCAGCTTACCCGTAAGAAAGTATTTACTGAAATATCTGAAAATCATCCGGAAAGCCATCAGGATAATGTGACATATCTTTACAAAACGCTGAGTGAGACCATTTCTTCAGCCGGATATATTTATGATAAATCAAAAATTTATAAAACAAAAGCTACCTATCCTAATTCAGAAGTGGGGACAAAACTCAAAACAGTTGCCGAACTGATTTTGTCAGAAGTAGAAACCAATGTATTTTATGTATCTTTTTCTGGATTTGATACCCATATTGCTCAAGCAGCAAAACAACCCAAATTGTTGAAAGACTATGCTGATGCAATAGAAGTTTTTACGGAAGATTTAAAGCAAAATGACAAACTTAATGATACACTGATAATGACTTTTTCAGAATTTGGCAGAAGAGTGGCTCAAAACGGAAGTGGTGGCACAGACCATGGTACTGCCAATAACCTGTTTTTAATAGGAGGTAAACTACAGAAATCAGGTTTTTATAACAATGCTCCTCAACTAACTAATTTGGATGAGGGTGACTTAAAATATGAAATAGATTTCAGATGTATCTATGCTACCCTGCTTAAAAAATGGCTTTCAATAGATGAATCTCAGATACTTGGGAAAAAGTTTGATACATTATCTTTTCTATAACTAAAAACCCCGATTTTTATCGGGGTTTTTAGTTGATTTCTGATACAATTATTTGCCAAGATAATAACGGAATCCAAGCTGAAATGCTGGTGTAAATGTAGTAGCATTTAAACCAAATGAATTACTGGTATAAGTAACACGGGTATTGGTATTAGCCTGGTATTCATTCTTAACAGATTGATAACCAAGAAAACCAAAATTAGCTTCTATACCTATTTTTTCTGAAGGAAAGAACACAAATCCTGGTGTAATCCCAATTCCTAAATTGGAATATTTAGGACCATCCGAAGTAGTTGAGGTACTGCCACTTTCATACTTCTCTTTGGTTTTTTGAGAAGATACCTGTACTGAAAATGCACCAGTAAAGCCAAAATTATCATTCACCATTTTGTAATATTTTATAAAGGGTGATACCCCCAAACTTGTACCAGTCTTTGTATTAGTGAAATTTGTGCCTTTGGTTTTACTGGTATTAACGCCTACATTAAAATCCAGACCTATTGCCAAATTGTCAGCAATAAAATATCCGATACCCGGACTAATAGAAAGCGATGTTGTTTTAGGATTATCAGTTGAAACTGTAGTACTACCAGTTTTGGACTCTGTTTTGCCACCACCTGCCGAAATACCCAGTCCACCACCAATAAATAAAGTCCCCTGGCTGGTTTGTGCCTGAAGTAGAGAAAAAGTTAAAAGTGCTGTGATTGATAGAAAGATTTTTTTCATAAAAAATAAGTTTGTTTGTTAATAGAAACGCAAAGCTGAGAGTTAGGTTTTCAACTTTACTCAAAATCCTCTATCAACTTCCATACCAATTCACTTTCATACCCCTTACTTATAGCAAAACGAGCCATCTTTTGTTTTTTAGAAAAATTTTCTTCGTTTGCCAAAGCATTATATTTTTTTTCAAGCAAATCAAACAGTGTTTTTTTATAGTCAGATTCAGGTATTTCTTTTAAGGCTTGTTTGATGCAATACGCAGACATTTTGCGGGCTTTGAGTTCGGCTTCTATTTTCACTTTTCCCCATTTTTTCATTCTGAACTTCCCACCGGCAAATGCTTTGGCAAAACGCTCTTCGGAGATAAAATTTTGCTCTATCAAATCTACAATAATGTCATCCGCTTCATCTGTAGTCTGACCGTATTCATATATCAGTTTTTCCCGAACCTCCTGCTGGGTACGTTCCTGATAAGCACAATAATTGGCTGCCTTCAGAAAAGCATCTTTCTTTGAAAGATTTTGTTTCTTTTTTTGTAACATCTGCTGATTTACTCCTATTAAAAATATAGGAGAATTATTGAATGATTCGTTTGATATATTCCCACAATACAATACCAATACTTACCGAAATATTGATGGAATGTTTAGTTCCGAACTGAGGTATTTCTACTACTACATCTGCCATATTTACCAATTCTTCTTTTACTCCGAAAACCTCATTCCCAAAAACAAAGGCATATTTTTGAGCAGGTAAAAAATCAAATTGCTGAAGTTTTGTGGCATTATCAGCTTGTTCTATTACTACTAATTTATAATTTTCTGATTTAAGTATAGCAACCAGCTCCAGGATATTTTTGTGATGTTCCCAAATAACAGATTCTTCTGCCCCAAGGGCAGTTTTCCTGATTTCACGGTCAGGTGGAGTGCCCGTGATACCACACAACAAAAGTTTTTCTGCCAGAAAAGCATCACAAGTTCTGAATGCCGAACCTACATTATGTAAACTGCGGACATCATCTAAAATAACAATAAACGAATTTTTAGGAGTTTGTTTAAAATCTTCTAGCGATAGCCGACCTAAATCTTCGTTGAGGGTTTTTGCCATAAAACAATAAAAAATATTTCTTCAAATATAGCAAAGCCTGTCAGAATTACTCTAACAGGCTTTGTTTACAGATAAGTACACCGAGAATTTATAACTTAAACTGGGTAGAAAATTTCAGACCAAATACTCGTGTATCAGGAGTATGATGTGGATAAGTAAGACGATACATAAAATCCAGCCTGATAAATTTGAAGATATTTTCGATACCATAACCAATTTCTATATAAGGGTCATTACCCAGCCATTGAAAGCCACCATTCTGTTCATCTCGTATTTCTTGCGGAATAATATCAATATTTTGTTGCCGAAGCGAACCCCACAAAATATCAGAAGTAGCCACAAAACGCCACTTTAATTTTTTGATTAACGGAATGCGATTAAAAAACAATCCTTCAAAATAGTGTTCATAATGCAGTGAGGCATAGGTATCGCTCACAAATTCAAAATAATTCATCAGATTAAAAGTAGATGAATTATAAAAATTGGTCTGATTGCCCCGATGAACATATAGCAGGGGATAAGGCAACTGAGAAGGGGTATAGCCTACATTAAATGAGTAATAAGCCCGTCCTAAAGTTCCCATTTGCAGGTACTGAGATGCATTAAATCCTAATTTCAGATAGGTAAAGTCACTGCCCAAAGCCCCTTTTATACCCACAGTATAGGTAAAAGTAAGCGTAGGTAGTTTTTTGGTTCCCAATGAAATACGCTCGTTATCGTTGATAATAAAGGTTTCGTTAGAAGAAATCCGGGTTTCGCCGGTAATTTCAGTTGTTTCAAAAGTTTTTGCGACAGAACCATGGTTATCACCTCCTGTATTTTCATAAAATCCAAAGGTAAACGTTTCAGGTACAGGATTAAAGTTAAAATGCCGGGCTTTAAAAGTTTGTCTTACTCCCTTCATTACATCTGTTTGAATATAAAACTGATGGTCATCTCGCATAAAAGCTCTCCGTAAAGTACCAAAACGGATAGATGCTAAAAACAAAGTATTGTCATACAAATCTTCAGTAAGCCGACCTACCTGCTCCAGTTCATGACGGTACTTGTAGCCTATCATGGTCCAGGGTTTGCGTTTTAAAATGTAATGAGCCTGAGCATCATATTTGAGTTTGGTATCTAAAGTTCCATAAGCCAGATAGCCTCTTAAAATTAGTTTTCGGCTAAAGTGGATATTAGTTTTAAAGCCGACCCTCGGACGAATTCCTTCAATATTGTTATTGGCATATAGCAAAGCATAAGGACCTAAATCTACTTTTCCGATAGTTTTATAACCATTAAAAGCAATATTAGCTATTTCGATATAAGATTTAATGGTAGGAATATTCTTTACGGAATCTATCATTTTATAGACATTTTTCTCCGTTGTAGTGAGGGTATCGTGCCGGTGGGTTTCCCAGTAGTTGTTGTCAGAAACACGAACTTCCTCGTCTGTTTCAAGAGGTGTATCATAAAACTTCAAATCTTTGGGCTTATTGACTTTTATATTTTTATTGGAAGTATAAAACTTTGCCAGCATTCCGGCAGCTTTTTTGGTAAGCTGAATTACATCTACCAACACACGGGTTTTTACCGGAATCCAGGGACCTGCTTCTGTAGATTCCAGTTCTTGCTGAATTTTAATCTTATCTACAAAGTTTATATTGGCACCTTTGCCACAGGTTACATCCACTTGCTTAAGAGCAAAAGTTTTGCTATCAACCCATATAGTCCCTGAAAAAGCCAAATCCTGCTTGCGTTGAGGTTCCACATCAATTTTATAGCACCAGTGCTCTCCCAGATAAAGACTATCCATCAGATAATAATCATAATAAGACTTCCAGCTATCGGCAAGTGGAGAAACAAAATCTTTTTCAAGAATACTCATCCAGTTTTCATAAAAATCGTATTGCTGAAAAGAGGATCCTATAAATTGTGATACTAAGGTGCCATCCGTTACACCCAAACCAGATATTTTCGTTTTTTGTACGATTTCTTTTTGCTTTTCGGGTTTTCTGAGATAATAAAAATCAGAAACCGATTCAGAAATAAAAACCGGTAAGATGGCTTTGCCGTTTTCGCCGGCAATTTTCTGGATGCTGTCCATTACAGCCGTAATTTTCTTTACAAATTTACGCTGTTTAAAATCCTCGGAAATATTATCAACATCAAATTCTATTTTCACATAACTCTCATACTGGTAAGCTTCGAGTGCTCTCTTCTCATTTTTTGGCTTATTTGCTATTACTTTTCTCATAATAGGATAAGCCGGGTCTTCTTTAAATATAAATTTTACCTCGTCAAGCTTTGTTTCTGTTGATTCTAACTGAAAGTCAATTGTTTGTAGAGTTACACCTTTTTGAATGGCTTTAGTAACTGTTTTATACCCCACATAAGAAACAGTAAGAGAGTCGCCTGGTTTAACGGTTACCAATTTATAAAACCCATCAAAATCAGTAGTGGTGCCAATGGTAGTTCCTTTGAAGGCAATATTTACAAAGGGCATACCCTCTCCTGTAGAAGCATCAATAATCTTCCCTTTGATAGTAACCTGAGCTGAAGTTGCAATAATACCGGCGAGAAAGCACAGTAAACTGTAATAAATTTTCACGTAATGATTTTTTGTGGAAAATGATAAGTTGTATTTTATCCATTATCGTATAAAATACGAGAATATTACAACAATTGTTTTGACAGAAAGATATAGTTTTTGTCAATTGAAGTTGCATGATTCTTTTTAAAGTATCAGAAATAATTTTTTTACAAAAATCATCCAGAAATTTCTTTGAGAAATTATATAATTTTTTCCGGATTACAGATACTTTAGCATTAGATAAAAGCACAATTTTCATACCACATTATTTTTCCCACAAAATAATCAGGGTTTGAGTTCGGCATTGCCAAAAAGGACTGAATATTGCCGGCACCAAATCAGTACATATTTGTGTTCCGTGGGATTAATAGCATTGTCGAGTGCAAAAGTAAATTTTCCTGAAGTGGCAGGAAGCAAACCAATCTGATAGAAATCAGTTGCTTTCAAATCTTTTGACAAATAAATACGTAAATCCGGACCATTATCGGTTTTAAAATCTTCTATAATTAAGGTGAGTTTTCCCTCTTTATTTTTATAAATAGATGCCTTGCCAGAAACACTATGTACATTATTCACAAAACTGGCTTTTAAAATTAATGTATCGGTACTGGCAACCATGTTCATGGATGTACTATTGTTTGAAGAGGATTGAGCAGGCATCATTTCCTCTCGCTCACAGGAAAGGCAAATTATGCTGAGACTTATAGTAAAGACTATGATGAGAATAGATTTCATATACAGAAAGAGAGGTTATGTGAGACAATGTTTAAAAAAATTTCATCCAGCTTGCATCAGCCTTTTTCTTGAGATTCATTTCATCTTTGTTCCACTTGTCAAGTGTATTGTTAAAGAATTTGTTATAATACAAATACAACTTCCCGTTAATAATTTTATAGGTCTCAGGATCTACCTCTACCTTTTCTCCGGTTGCCCCCATAGCATAGGCACACCAACCACCATAAGCAGGTTCATATTTTTCAGGAGATTTTTTGAAGGTTTCCAGATTGGCTGAATTGACAAAACGGTAACTTACTCCATTATAAGCATACATAAATTCTTTCCTGCCTTTGGTAGGTTTACCCGAAAAATAGCTCACAGGGTCATATCCCTGAATGGCTAAACCATTTTCCAGATTGAATGCTGTTTGCCGTTTGGCAGACTCTGTTTGGGCATTGGCAGGCAATATCCAAATAATAAATCCCAACAGAGAGATGAGAATTGCTTTCATATTTTAGTTAATTTTTTGTGAGTTTATACTACAAATTTAAAAAACCTTCCATTTGGCAATTGTCATCCAAATGACAGATAGTTACAATTTGCAGTGTCTTATAAAAAATCCTGTTTTACATTTGTGCTCTTAATTTCTATCCACTACTTATTGATATGACTTATATTATTCCTGCTATAGATATTATAGATGGTAAGTGTGTCAGACTTACCAAAGGTGATTTTTCTCAGAAAAAAGAATACAACGAAAAACCTTTGGAAGTTGCCCTGCAATTTGAGGATGCAGGACTTACCCGACTGCATCTGGTAGATTTAGATGGGGCAAGACAAAAAAAAATTGTCAATTACAAGGTTTTGGAATTGATAGCTTCCAAAACCAAACTACATATAGATTTTGGTGGAGGTATTCAGTCAGATGAAGATATTAAAGTTGCATTTGAATCAGGTGCTGCCCAGATTACCGGAGGCAGCATTGCCGTAAAAAATCCTGATTTGTTTGAAAACTGGCTCAAAAATTATGGCAGTGAGAAGATTATATTGGGGGCTGATTGCAAAAACGAAAAAATTGCAGTTGCAGGATGGGAAGAAGGTACTTCACTTTGGGTATATGATTTTATTGAGAAGTATTTTGAAAAAGGGATTCAATATGTAATTTCCACTGATGTAGCCAAAGATGGGTTATTACAACATCCTAATTTTGATTTATATAAAAACATTCAGGAAAAAACACCCAATGTAAAACTAATTGCCAGCGGTGGTGTAACAGACATGAGTGATTTAGAAAAGTTGTCCGAAATGAAACTTTATGGCGTTATCATAGGCAAAGCTATTTACGAAGGCAAAATCAGCCTTAACGAACTACAAAACTTTATCGTGAATTTATAATTTATAAGTTTCAAGTGTAAAGGCTTCGGCTTTTACTGCAAAGAGCTTTTTAGTTTTTGACCAGGTAGTCTGAAAAAACTCTGATTGTCGGTAGCTTTCTAAATCTGCTTCAGTTTGCCAGTGACTATAAGTGAAAAACACATTAGGTTGCCCTGCCTGTTGTAGTAGTTCTAGATAAATACAGCCAGGGAAAGCCTTGATTTTCCGCTGAGATGCTTTAAAAATCTCAAGAAATTCATTTACTTTTTCAGGTTCAAATGTCATTTGTACAATTCTGACAATCATAAGACAGCAATTTTTAAATATAAAGTCTGTTTTAAAATAAGATTTTTCACTTAAAAACCCTCTGCACATCAACAGATATTCATAAAGTGCAATAATTCCTTGGAAACTAAAAAGACTTCATTTATGTTGATAAGGATACATTTTGTAGTTTTGTCAAACTGTAAATGTAAGTAGTTTTGAGGTAATAAAACAGTAAATACACAGCACATTGGTAGAAAAAATTATACACTTAGAAAATATCTCTCTTCTTGATTTTCTCGGCGTTGAAAATCATAATATCAGGGAAGTTGCTTCTGCATTTCCCGGAAGTAAAATTGTATCAAGGGGCAACGAAATACGGATTCAGGGCTCACCCGGAGAGATTATCAAAATCAATGATATTCTTAATTCCCTTTTAGAACACTATCATAAATTTGGGAAAATAACTCCTGAGAATGTTGCCAATTACCTGCAACAGGAAGAGGAGAAATTTCATCATGATGATGAGGTAATAGTTTATGGCAACAGGGGCTTGATTATTAAACCTAAAACACCTAACCAGCAGGCTTTGGTAAAGTCTTCATTTGAGAATGATCTTGTTTTTGCAGTGGGTCCGGCAGGCACAGGTAAGACCTACATCGCAGTGGCTCTGGCAGTAAGAGCGTTAAAGAATAAAGAAGTAAAAAAAATTATTATAACCCGCCCGGCAGTAGAAGCAGGCGAAAACCTTGGTTTTTTACCGGGAGACCTTAAAGAGAAAATAGACCCCTATCTTCGCCCGATTTATGATGCACTGGATGATATGATTCCGGCTGAAAAAATGAAGCTCTATCAGGAAAACCGAACCATAGAAATTGCCCCACTGGCATACATGCGTGGACGTACCCTGAATAACGCTTTTATTCTTTTAGATGAGGCTCAGAATACCACTAACATGCAAATGAAAATGTTTTTGACGAGGATGGGACAAAATTCTAAAATTATTGTAACTGGTGACCAGTCGCAGATAGATTTGCCACGTAATCAAAAGTCAGGTCTGGTTGATGCCATTCATGTATTAAAAGACGTAAAAGGCATAGGATTTGTCTATTTAGACGGAAAAGATGTGGTACGTCACAAACTTGTTCGTGAAATAGTGCAGGCTTATGATAAATTAGAAAAGTAAAACTTTTATTAAAAAGCCCGGGAAACCGGGCTTTTTAATTTGATTTTAATCTTCTTTTAACCATACTTTAATTTAAAAAAGTGAATTTTGGTTTCTTCTCACCAAAATTAAAATGTCATCATGCAAAAATTTAACCTTCTTGTCTCATTTTTTCTATCAATAACTATATTTTCTCTAAAGGCACAGACCGTTAGCCAAGATACACTTAAACCGGCATCCAAACCCGATAAAGATGCTCTGAAATTTAACTTGAACGAATCAGGTACTCATTTTTTTCAGGTAACTTTTTTGAATCAAACCTGGCTTCGGTATAATCAAAGCAATCCGGGTACTACTGTACAGGGAAATGCTCAATCTGAAACTTTTGATATTGGTCTGAGAAGAACCCGTATACAGATGTTTGGTCAGATAACTGATAAAGTATTTTTGTATTTTCAGTTTGGTCAGAATAATTTTAATTCACTTTATACCAATACTGCCAATAACCGGAAATTTGCAGCTTTCTTTCATGACGCAGTTACAGAATATAAAGTTACGAAGGGTAACCAACTTAAAATTGGTGGAGGTTTAACAATTGTAAACGGGTTATCAAGATTTTCGCAACCAAGTGTAAGCACTATTATGACTTTGGATGTTCCGGTTTTTGCTCAGGCAACCGTTGACCAAACTGATGAATTCTCTCGAAAATTAAGCTTATATGCAAGAGGGCAGATATGGAAAATAGATTACAGGGTAGCACTCAGTGATCCTTTTCCGGTGAGCAGTAATGGAAGTACACCTCCGGCTGTTTCTAAAAATGCTAACTTTACTCCAAATGGTCATACAAAGCAGTATCAGGCTTATGTAATGTATCAGTTTTTTGACCATGAAAATCATACCACACCCGGCTACATGACAGGTACTTATTTGGGAAAAAAGAAAGTATTTAATGTTGCAGCAGGCATTATAGGGCAAAAAGATGCAATGTGGTATCTGGATAATAATGGAGATATTACTTATAACAAAATGCTGTTGTGGAATATTGAATCATTTCTTGATATACCTTTAAATAAAGATAAGAAAACAGCTCTGAGTGCTTATGTTGGCTATTTTAATAACAATTATGGACCTAACTACATCAGATACAATGGCATTATGAATCCGGCAAACGGTACAGCTTTGCCCTCTGCCACTCTGGTTGGTGGCAATAGCTGGGGGAATGCTTTTCCTATGTTTGGAACAGGTAAAGTAGTTTATAGTCAGTTTGGATACTTGCTGCCGACAATGGGTGAGAAAAAAACACAACTAATGCCTTATACCACCTGGATGCATGCCAGTTATGACAGATTGGGGCATACAATGGATGTGGTAGACATTGGTATTAATTATCTTATTAAAGGACATAATGCCAAACTTACTTTAGACTATCAAAATCGTCCTACTTATTCTGTAAATGCTTTAGATGCTACTCGTGTTGACTCAGGAACTCGCAGAGGAACCTTGCTACTACAGTATCAAATCTTTATTTGAGAGAGATACTTATAAAAAGAGGAAAGCTGGAATTTGTTGCATTCCGGCTTTCCTCTTTTTATAAAATAGCATTACAAAGTTTTGATTTTGATATTTCTAAACCAAACCAAGTCCCCGTGGTCTTGCAGAGCAATATGTCCTTTACGAAATTTAGCGTAATCTGGCATTTTTACGAACTTGCTGTTTTTAATCATTTCAGCAAATTCAGGACTATCCATGTCAAATTCTACTACTTTTACATCATTAAGATAGTGTTGTACTTTGCCTTTTTTCTTAATTATTTTGATTTTATTCCATTGCCCAACCGGATTAGGCTCTTTCTTGGCAGGAATTAAATCATACAAAGATGCTGCTTTACGATTGCCATCTTTGCCTTGTTTGGCATCAGGGTGTTTCTGATTGTCCAGTATCTGCATTTCTGGTCCTGTAGTCCAGGCAGTAGGATATTTAGGGTCTTCTTTTACACAATAGAAAATACCACTATTACCACCTTCCGATATTTTCCATTCCATTTCCAGTTCAAAATTTTCAAATTCTTCGGTCGTAATAATATCACCAGCTCCATTTCCACTCATTACCAGATTACCATCCTCTACTTTCCAGAGTGGTGAAATACCAGGTTTGTTATAATTTTTCCAGCCGTTTGTGGTTTTACCATCAAACAACAATTTCCAGCCTTTTTGCTGCTGTTCTTCTGTAAGTGTATTTATTTCATTCATAACACGACCTGGGAAAGTTGCTGCTACCAGCAAAAGTGCTGTTCCGAGAATAAGGAGTTTATTTTTCATAATAAAAAGAAATTTTTGTATAAGACAAAGGTAATCAGGTCTGTTTAAAACGAAAATATCCGGCTAATGAAAACTTTTCTTGTATTCTGGACTATTTTTTTATATTTCTTACCCGAAAAAGCCTAACCAATTGTGGCACAAAGTCGTCGTGGGTTTGTAAGGGCAGATAGTTTACATTATGCTTACGACATATTTTTTCAAGTTCTTCGTGTTTGGTTTTATAATTGGCAAGCAGTAGATTTTTAAAATCAGAAGAGGAAGTATTGACCCACAAGGTTTTGCCGGTTTCTCGTTGATAAAGTGGCAATATACCCAGATTAGGCAGTCGTATTTCCCTTTCGTCAGAAAGATGTATTACCACAAGGTCATGTTTTTTAGCAAGAGCTATCAAGCTATGTTCATAGCCTTCGTCTATAAAATCAGATACAACGATGATAATACTCCTGCGTTTTATATGCTCAAGTGTAAAATGAAAAGCAGCATTGAGATTGGTTTTTTTAGAAACCGGATTAATCTGAAAAAGTTGCAATAAGAGTTCATAACCGTGCTTAAGTCCTTTGGATGGAGGGATATATTTTTCCTTTTGGTCTGAAAAACAGATAAGCCCTACCTGACCTGACTCCTTAATAGCTGATAAAGCCAGCACCCCACAAATCTCTTTGGCAATATCTATCTTTTGCTGGTTTTCCTGACCTATCTCCTGTGAAGCACTTACATCCAGCAGAAAAAAAATAGTTTGCTCTTTTTCTTCTCTAAATATCTTCACAAACATACCATGTCCCTTGGCACTTACATTCCAGTCTACTGTACGTACATCATCACCATATTGATAAGAACGAACATCATCAAATGCCAGCCCAGAGCCTTTGAAGACTGACTGGAAGTCACCACGCATTTGTGAATTGACGGCTTTTCTTATCTGTATCTCGTATTTACGAAGTCGGTTCAGAATTTCTTTCATGCTTCTTGTTTGCTCAAATTTCAACTTTCCCAAAGCAAATATCAACAATTACGTAACAAATATTTGTTTACGGATGTTATCCCAATAGGAAACTTTAATATTGTTGAAAAATAATCCTCTCATGATTGTAATTATTGTCGGTACAAACAGACCCCATGCTCTCAGTAAACAGGTAGCTGTTTATTATCAGTCGCTTTTGGCAAAATATAACGAGTCTTCGGTAATTCTTGATCTTGAAAATTTGCCAGACGACTTTACCAAAACAGCTTTGTATCATAATTCTGGTAAAAACGAAAACTTCAACACTTTCAAAAAGCTTGTGGAAGACAATGAAAAATTTGTATTTATTATTCCGGAATACAACGGCTCTTACCCTGGCGTTCTAAAAGCATTTATTGATGGATTAAAGTATCCAGATGGCATGCAATATAAAAAAGCAGCCCTTGTAGGAGTAGCTACTGGAATTCAGGGTGGAGCTATGGCATTGAGTCATTTTTCAGATGTGTTGAGCTATTTACAGGTTAATACTGTAGGACTACAGGTAAAATTAAGTCATATCAGGCAATTCTTGCAGGAAGGTAAAATCACCCACGAAGTTTATAATACCATGCTTGAAAATCAGATTAAGCAACTTATTGCTTTATAACACTCAAACGGTTTCTTTCAGGTTTTCCTTACAAATCTTATCAGAGGTTTGATATTATCCCGGATTTTTTTCAATTTCCGGCTTGAGCCATAAAATCAGAAAATGAAACTGCCATCGAACAGGTCATTGATTATTGTAATAATTTTGCAAGCTGTACAGATTTCACTGGCAATCTGGCTTAATGGTTTTGGTCTAATAAAACTTCCGGCAGGATGGCAGACATTGTTTGCTATTGGCTTTAGTGTAGTACCTGCAGTAGTTTGGCTCTATTTTTTCGCAATACAGGATATCTATGAAAAGGAGCCTTATTTGCATCTCTCAGGGATGTTTGTTTTTGGCTTGATAATGGCATTTGGATTTAGTATGTCTTTAGAAAGAGTATTTGCCCAAAGTCATAATGGGATAGCTGTGGCTTCAGCAGCTACTTTACCTGAGGCAATTTTGGTATTTGGCTGTATTCATGAGCTTACCAAGTTTCTGATTTTACGTTATACTGTTTTTCAAAGCAGTGAATTTAATGAACCGGCAGATGGTATTTTCTATGCCATTGCTGTTAGTTTAGGCTTTGCTACAGCCTACAATATCACTTATTTTATATCACTTCCGGTAATTAATGCAGTAACAATACTCATAAGAACAACAGAATTTTATCTTATAAATGGCATAATCGGCGGTTTGATGGGATATTTTGTAGGAAAAGCCAAATTTGATATGCCACATCGGGAAAGGTGGCTAACTGCCGGATTTTTACTTACAACACTCTTAACAGGTATTTATCAACATATTGGTGAGGGCATGCATAATGACAAAACCAGCTTGATAACCAACCTAATTATTATAAGCATAATATCTGTAAGTCTGTATGCCGTACTGTTGTATTTTTTACAAAAATTTATAAAAATCTCCCCTTTTAGACCAGATACGGATAATATATTTGATAAAAAACCCTGAAAATATGGATTTTATAAGTAGTTCCAAGTGGTTTTCGGCAGTCCCTCTGGTAGCTCTAACGATGTTGCTTATAGGTTGGAATTTACGACAAAGTGCCGTTATAGCAAAAAAGAATGTTTATGTAAACGATACACTACATTTTGAATTTGAGTATGGAAAGGACTGGGTTGCCGATTCTATAAAACCTATTTCTGGTAAATTTTATTTTTTGTCAAAACCAGATGTTAAACTAAGGCTACACATATTGCCTTCTTATGCCTACGATTATAAAGTTATACATGAACGCTACAATAAAACTGCATTTAGAAACTTTACAAAAACAAGTGGAAATAGTATAAAAATTGGTTTAAAAGATGCTTACAAACTGTCTTTTACTTACCTTAAAGAAGATACTGACAATGAAAAAAAAATATATGTAACTCAAGTGCTTATACCTGTCAAAAACGATATTATTTTGTTTTCTTTTTCTGCCAGCGAAGCCGACTATCCTGTGTATGAGCCATATTTTTTGCAAATGTTGACTACTTTAAGATTTTGGTAACTACAAAATCTGTATTTTGTAGTTTGATAATAGAATACCAACTTTGCCATTCCTTTGAATAAATGACCCTCTTTATATGTACGAATGCTCTTTAATTATAGCTTTTTATAATAAAATAGACTACCTGAAACTGGTGCTGGCTGGGCTGGAAAGACAAACTTTTACCAACTTTGAGATAATTATTGCTGACGATGGTTCGAAGGAAGAAATAGTAAGTGAATTAAAAAAAATAATAGAAACCTCATCTCTCACTATCCGGCATATATGGCATGAAGACAAAGGATGGCGAAAAAATGAAATTTTAAATAAGGCAGTGCTGATAGCTCATGCCCCTTATCTTGTGTTTATTGACGGAGATTGTATCCCTCACCGGGATTTTATTAAAGAGCACATAGAATTGAGTGAAGAAAACGTTTGCCTTACAGGCAGGCGAGTAAATCTGGGTCAAAAAATTACTATCGGACTTACTCCTCAAAAGGTAAAAAACGGATGGCTCGAAAAAAACTATATCACCATGCTTTTTCATTCTTTTTTCAGAGAATCAAATATTGAAAAGGGGGTTTATATCAGAAACAGAAACCTTAGGGTTTTTCTCAATAAAGAAAAACGGGGGATTTTAGGGTCAAATTTTTCACTGCCAAAAGATATCCTCTTAAAAATAAATGGATTTGACGAAAGATACAAGACAACTGGCTATGGTGAAGACTCAGATGTTCAGTTCCGTCTTGAATTGATAGGTGTGGTTATAAAGTCTTTAAATTACATTGCTCTTCAATATCATCTTTACCATAAAGAGCTACCCCGTCCACAATCTGGCTATGATCTTTTAAATCAGGTTAAAACTGAAAAAGAGGCATTTACCCGATTTGGTATTCAAAAGCTGGAGTATTCATAAATTTTTGAATAGTTTGTAATAAATAGATAGCTCTTTGACTATGAGTATGATACATTTGAGCATACATTTGGGCATTTTTCGCTATTTCTTTTCTTTCCTCCTCATTTTTAAGATAATATTCACATAGTTCAATCAAATCAGATAAATCTTCTTTACAAAATACTACCTCTTGCTTGTTTCTAAAATTGTCAGGAATGTAAATTTTTGGTGCAGGAGTAATCATGAGGCTACCTACATACGGAACTTCCCAGTAACGCATAGTATCCCAGCCTACGCCTTGAAAATTAAGTGATATTTTTGCTCTTGATAGTTCCTGCAAATACTTTAACCCTTTGCGTTTATACTTACTGAATACCTGATTTCGGGTAGTACCATTTTCTTGGCAATCAAATTTGTTTTCTATCAGGGTCAATGCCTGAGTTCGTATGGGATGAGATTCAACCGCCCAAAACGTAACATCATAAAGTAGACTTTCTTTCTTTTTTACAGCAAAATCAGGATTAAATGAAAAGGGGAGAGGAAATACATTGTCTGCCAGTATTTCATCAATCCAGTATTCACGTTTAAATACCATATCAAATTTCCGGATGGCTACTGCTTGCTCATAAAGATGCCAGCCATCGAGTCGCTTCATATCTCCTCCAATTTCTTTAAAATCACCTCCATCTATAAAAATCACTGGTACATGAACAGGTATTTTATCAATAATTTTGAGATAGTTTTGAAAAGTTTCGGGCTTGCAAGAGCCTATCAACACTAAGCCTATATCCGAAAAGTCTTTTTTATATGTTACCTTTTTTAAGAAACCTGGTTTTGTAAACCCCATATTTCTGGGATATTTTCTCTGGGGAATATGATAGTGAAAATTCCAGGGATAATCACATATTTGATTAATTCCCAGCACCTTTACTAAGCCACTATAGGTCAAATCTTGCAGATAATCTGGTTCAGAGGAAAGAATAAAAAGAATTTTCTTCATAGAAATACGTTCTTTATAAAAAACAGGGTCGAAAAAGGTATTTTTGTAAGCTGTTTTGACAAATACCTGTAAAATATAGGTGTTTGGGATTTTAATTAGATAAAAACTGATAAGTGTTATTCTGCAAAGTTGCAGATTTAACAAATACAATATCAGAATATTACTTTTCATGAAAATATATTTACGCTTGTTGGGCTTTGCCAGACCTCTTGGAAGACTGGCTGTTCCATACTTTATTTTTTCTTTGCTCTCTACTGTATTTGGGCTTTTAACATTTGGATTAATTATACCCCTTCTGAGTTTATTGTTTTCTACTGCTCAGGCTTCTCCAGACAGAGTAAGTGGAAATAGTGATATTGAGAAATGGGCAAGAGAATTATTAACAAGCCTACAGGAAGAACATGGTTCGCAGAAGACCTTATTATATGTGTGTATATTTATTATAGGAACATCTTTTCTTACCAATTTTTTCAGGTATATGGCAGTCCGGATTATAGAATTTTTAAGAACCAGGGTGGTATATAATATCCGGGAAGCTGCTTATGACAAACTGCTTAAATTACAAGTTGGCTATCTGAATAACGAAAGACGGGGTGACATCATTTCACGTATGACCAATGATGTACAGGAAATAGAAAGTGTAATTGCTCATAATTTTTCAGTGATTCTTAAAGATCCATTTACCTTAGTCGGATATCTCATTGCCTTATTCTGGATGTCACCACAACTTACTCTTTTCAGTCTGGTATTTTTGCCGGTTTCGGGTGGGATTATTGCTTTTTTTATAAGAAAACTTCGTGAAAATGCTTCTCAGTCTCAAACAGCGTTAGGTGCTATTTTGGGCATTATAGATGAAACGCTAGGTGGAATCAAAGTAATTAAAGGGTTTAACAGTGAGCCTTTTATGAGAAAAAAGTTTCAAACTGAAAATAAAAAATATGCAACAGCCGTAAAAAAAATGGCTTATCGAAGAGAGCTTACTCCTCATTTTTCTGAATTTACAGGAGTAACTTTAGCAGGTATTCTTTTGTATTATGGTGGTACATTGGTATTGGCTCATCGGAGTACACTGAGCCCCGAAGAGTTTATAACGTACATCGCATTATTTACACAGATTACTAAGCCTATCAAAGATTTATCACAAGTATTTACCAATTTACAAAGAGGATTAGTAGCAGGAAACCGGATTCTTGAAGTGATGGATGTAGATGTAGAAATTCTCAGCAAGCCAACAGCTACCCAGCTCAATACTTTTAATAAAGAAATTTGCTTTGAAGATGTATCCTTTGGATATGGTGAAAAATCTGTTTTAAAACAAATCAGTTTTACGATTCCTAAAGGAAAAACCATTGCTTTGGTCGGCACCACTGGCAGTGGTAAATCTACAATAGCAGATTTGATACCACGTTTTTATGATGTAAAGTCGGGAGCAATTTCGATAGATGGTATTAATATTAAAGATTACTCGTTAGAAAGTTTACGTTCACAGATGGGTATTGTAACACAAGAATCTATACTGTTTAATGATACCATCTTTAATAACATAGCATTTGGAAAACCAGATGCAACACTGGAAGAAGTAAAACGAGCTGCTGAGATAGCCAATGCCCATGAGTTTATTATGCAGAAAGAAGATGAGTATCAGTTTGTGATTGGCGACAGGGGCACTAAACTCTCGGGTGGGCAACGGCAACGTTTAAGTATTGCCAGAGCTGTTCTTAAAAATCCACCAATCCTTATTCTGGATGAGGCTACTTCTAATCTTGACAACATCTCCGAAAAGCTGGTTCAGGAAGCTCTTATTAGGCTTATGCAGAACCGTACAGTATTGGTAATTGCCCACCGTCTTACAACGATTCGTCATGCCGACGAAATTTTAGTAATTCAGCATGGTGAAATTGTAGAGAGAGGCAATCATGAAAGTTTGTTAGAAAATAACAACGGCTATTATAAAAAACTAAGCCTTCATTCTTAAGAATGAAGGCTTTCGTTATTATTTTTTGATTTTAGTTTTAAGTTCTTCATTTTCTGCTTTGAGTATTTCTACTTCTCTCAACGTTCTTTTATAATCTGCCTCCTGATTTTTGCGTTGAGTGATATCTTCAAACATTCCCAATACCGCAATTACTTCGCCATCATCATCTACAATAGGCACCTTAGAGGTACTGAGCCAGTTGGTTTCGCCACTGGCATTGGTATTTTGTTCTTCTATATCTATTTTGGATAATTTATTCTTAATTACGTTAAAATCATCTGCTCTGAACATATCAGATTCCTCTTTCTTCCACGGGCAGTCGTAGTCAGTCTTACCCACAATGGTTTCGGGAGTGAATCCGGCAATATCTGTAAATATCTTATTGGCACCCAGAAACGTAAGATTCTTGCTTTCTTTCCAGAATATACCTTTTGGCAGATTATTGATAATATTTTTGAGCAGAAGGCTATTCTTTTCGGCTTCAATTACCGTTTGTTTTAGTTCTGTTATATCACGTGAAACCCCAAATGTTCCAATTGTTTTGCCATCGCTATCTTTGAGGGGGAACTTCTGGCTGGCTATCCATTTTACAGAGCCATCTTTCATTGTTTCAGATTCAACAGTTTTCAGAGGAATCCCTGTTTTCATGATTTGTAGCTCTGAATTAAATTTAACCTGGGCTATATCTTTCGGGAAAAAGTCAAAATCGCTCTTTCCAATAAGTGCTTCCAGAGAGTGAATGCCATCGAGTTTCAGAAAAGAATTGCTTAAACGAAGGAATCGACTTTCGGTATCTTTGAAATAGATGGTGTCTTCTGAACTGGAAAGCAAGGCATTGAGTAGTGCTGATTCTTTTTGCAACTCTTCCTGCATGATTTCCATTTCTCTGGTTTTTCTCTGCATTTCTTCCTGAGTAGCCTGCATTTCTTCCATGTTCTGTCGGAGTTCTTCCTCCTGGGCTTTCATCATCTCAGCTTGCTCATGCGATTGTTCAAGCAATTCCTGCATTTTACCGGCAGTGCGTGCATTGACCAGTGCAGATGCTACAAATTCTCCGCAACGTTCCAAAAAATTAACCTGATGAGGCTCAAATTGACCAAAACCTGCCATTTCAAGAATTGCCTGTACTTTTTCATTATATTGCATAGGTACAATTATTAATGCATCAGGTGTAGCATCACCCAAACCAGAAGTAATTTTTACATATCCTTGTGGCACCTCAGTCATTACTACAGTTTTTTTCTCCAGATAAGTCTGTCCTATCAGACCATTTCCAATGTCTATTCTTTTTTCAATAAATTTACGTTTGTCAAAGGCATAAGAAGCTACCAGTTCGAGATATGGTTCAAAACCTGACTCTTCAAGTACAAATAAACTGCCCTGTTGTACATTCAGATATTTTGTGAGAAATCTTACAGATTCATGGCAAAGGCTTTCTAAATTATTTTGATGATTTCTTACAATTTCTGAAAACTTAGCTAACCCTTCATTTGCCCATAAACGTTTTTCATCTTCAGCTTTAACGGATTTCATTTGTTCCCGCATTTTTACCAGTTCTCCTGCCAGATTTTCACTGTTAGCTTTAGCATTGTCTTTGGTCAGTCCTTCCCATTGAACATCATAATTTCCAGATGAAATATTTTTAATAAAATCAGCAGCTTTTCTAAAATTATTAATAGAGTTTTGTACTACTCTTTCAGCATCTTTAGTTTCTCGTATTGTATTATCATCTCCCGGATTAAACATAAATAGTTTATTATTTTCATCCAGAGTCTGAAGTAGCTCAATACGCTTTTTTTCATCATTTTTAATACGAAAGAAGATTAGAAATAATGTAGGAATAGAAACAAGGAGTAAGATTACCTGCATAATGTTGGTTCTTTCCAGTGCTACCTCATAACGTTCCTGAGCATCCAGTCGCATTTGGTTTTCGTGAAGGAAAAGAGGTTTTTGGAATGCGTCATACTCTTTCCATACCTCAAATCCCTTATCTGCCTTTAGCATTTGAGTAAATTTAGCAGAGTCATTACTGTTTGTTACCTCTACCATCTGTTGACAATACTTGATATAACTATTCATTTCTTCCCGAAGCTTACTAAAGCTGGTCATATCATAGTCATGCTCTTTTAATTGATTTTCAATCCTGCCAAAAAGAGGTTCATTCTCTCTGAGAGCAATATCAAATGGTTCCAATAATTTTTTATCTTTTGTAAGTGCATACCCTCTTATTCCCAGATCCAAGCGATGTAGGGTATTAGTTAAAATCTGTTCTACATTTTGCTTGAGGGAATCGGTCTGGTGCTGAATAATGTAGTTTTCTTCAATAATTTGCTTGCTGTGATAGGATAAAAATGTAGTAATTGCCATCAAAACCAGTACCAGTGTAATGGATAAACCTACGAGGTTTTTAAGAAAAAAATCTTTCATAATTGTTCAACATTTAATGAAGAGGAATTAATAGTTTACCAGACAGATGCTTCACAAAGCTATCAGATTAAACTATAAGTTTTAAAAAGAATAACAGAATTTTTCAACAGATTCTTATTAAAAATATCTAAAATAAAACCAAAATCATACAATTTTTAAAATATAATGACTATAATGTTGTAGTAAGGTTTTTACAATTAAGTATGAGGTTAGGGTCAGGACAAAGATTAAGGTAATATGCTCGTTGACTAAGAGCAGCTACTCCCGGAAAATCACCTTTTCTATATCCTATATCCGAAATTATCTGAAAATGTAAATGGGGTGTCCAGTTTCCATTTTCGTGAGGATGTCCGAGCCAGCCTAATATTTCACCTGCTTCAAATGATTTTCCATAAAAAAGCAAATTAAAATTTTGAGAAGACAAATGCCCGTAAAGAGTAAAAAAAGTTGTGTTATCGATATTGTGTTCCAGAATAATAGTATAACCATAATCTCCAAATGTAGCATTATTGGCAAAACTATGTACTTTACCTGCAAGTGGAGCAAAAACAGGCGTATCTGCTGCTGCCCATATATCTATTCCTAAATGAATACTTCGACGTTCTGCTCCCCCAAAGTGATTACTGCGATGATATAAAAAACGGTCTTCATTATAGCCTCCTATTGCAACAGGAGTATTCCGTTTTTGCATTTCCCCAAAAATATAATCACTAAATACCTGTGTATCGGTTAAGTCTATTTCATGTAAAATCGAATTTTTGATAGTCAGGTCAGGAACCCATACTTTGGAGTTATTGATATCAAATGGGACTACAGGATGGTAAAGAGAAGAATATTTCTGTAAAACCGGAACTATACTCATAATTATAAACAAACAAAACTTTAGATAAAAATTATGCTTTCAGCCAGTTTTTCAGTTACTATTTTCTATTTAGCAGACAAGCGACTTTTTCTGAACCCATATCCAAAATATATAGCAAAACCTATTAAGCACCAAATAATAAAACGAATCCAGTTTTGTAAACCCAGTTCTGTCATCAGATACAAATTTATCAATACCCCTAATACAGGTATCAATGATAAATTTTTCTGAAAAGTAAGCACAGATAGCCACACCCACACACCAAAAAAACCGATTTTCAGTAAAACGTCTCCCAGTCCCTCACCACCAGAAAGCTCTGTTTTCCATTTTTCTATAACGTCTGGGGCTTGTGTAAAAAGTAATATTACTGTTATTACCAATAATAACGGAACAATATATTTTCCATTGATATAAGGGATACGAAACTTAGACTGTACCTGTTTTTGGTCGAGTGTAAGCACTCCGCCACATACCAACACAAATGCAAACAATGTCCCGATGGCTGTTAAATCAGTTACAAATGCCTGGTCTAAAATCAAAGAAGGAATTCCTACAATAACTCCTGTCATAATGGTAGCAAAAGAAGGCGTCTGAAATTTAGCATGTACTTTTCCAAATGCCTTCGGTAATAATCCATCTCTGCTCATTACCATCCAGATTCTGGGCTGACCTATCTGATAAGCAAGCAAAGCACTTGTTGTAGCTATCACCGCCCCAACTGCCACAATACCTGCCACAAAATTCATGTTTACTTTCTGAAAAATATAAGCCAATGGATCACCTACTTTTAGCTCTTTGTAATTTACCATGCCTGTCATTACCAGCACCGTAGAAATATATAAAACTGTACAAATGAGCAATGCATACATCATAGCCTTCGGAATATCTCTTTGTGGATTTTTACACTCCTCGGCAGTAGTAGAAATGGAATCAAAGCCGATGTAGGCAAAACTTACAGCAGCCAAACCTTTCATTACCCCACTAATGCCATTTGGTGAAAAAGGAGTCCAGTTAGCTGGTTTTATAAAAAAGGCTCCGACTATTACTACCAATAAAACAGCTGCCAGCTTGAGCAATACCAGTACATTATTGATATTCTTGGATTCCCGTATGCCTACATAAACCAGATAAGTGATTGCAATCGTAATAAGCAGAGCCGGTAAGTCTATTATAAAATGAATTCCACCAACTTGTGGAGCAGTTTCCCAAAGTTTTTGCATTGCTACAAATGACTCAGGCACAGCTTCTCCTTTTTCTATAAATTTCAGTGCTTCTTCATGACCTGCCTTGGCTGTGTAATAGCCTGTACTGAGATAGTCAGGAATGTGAAAACCAAACCCATCCAGCAAAGTTGTGAAATAATCAGACCATGAAATCGCTACTGTAATATTAGAAATGGCATATTCTAAGACCAGATTCCAGCCCAAAATCCAGGCAACTATCTCACCAAGACTCGTATAAGCATAGGTATATGCACTACCACTTACTGGTACTGTTGATGCGAAACGGGCATAGCAATATGCCGAGAATACGCAGGCAAATGCAAAACCTAAGTATAGCAAAGAAATTGCCGGACCCCCATCAAACGCTGCTCTGCCTATCGTTGAAAATACACCCCCACCAATAATGGCAGCAATACCAAAAAGTGTAAGGTCAGTCACACTAAAACTTTTGACAAGTCCCTTGTGAGAATCATGTTCAGAATAAGCTTCGGCAAGGAGAGTATCTACAGATTTTTTACGAAAAAAAGTGTTAAAATTCACGATAAATGAAGGAGTAGGTTAGTTTGTACTTATGGGTAATGGTGCGAACTTTCAAAAATAAATAATTTTCTACCTTTGACAAATAAAAAAGCCCTGATTTATCCCAGGGCTTGTATACATACTATCTGAAAATAGTTTCTAATCATCACGTCTTCCTAAAAAGAGTGATACATAATACAATAACTGAGCCACAGCTCCCAGTGCAGCTACTACATACGTTAAGGCTGCCCACCAAAGTGCATCTTTTGCCATGGCATGTTCCTGACTGGTTACCACCCCTCTTCGGTCTATCCATGCTAAAGCTCTGTTACTTGCATCAAACTCTACTGGTAAGGTAATAAGTGAAAACAGAGTTAAACCTAAGTTGGCAGCAATTAAAATAATAAGCAATAAGTCACCAACCGGGTTATTTCTGTTATAAATCATATACATTCCTCCAAAAAACAGAAACATATTCAGGATATTCAACACATTTGCACTTAACTGAACTATTGGAACCATAGCTGAACGCAGTTTCAATGCCTGATAAGCTGTGGCATGCTGCACAGCATGACCACATTCGTGAGCAGCTACTGCTACTGCAGCAGCATTTCTGCCATAAAATACCTCCTGACTCAGATTTACTGTTTTGGTAGCAGGATTATAGTGATCTGTTAACTGACCTTCTACCGAAATTACACGTACATCATAGATTCCGTTATCTCTGAGCATCATTTCTGCAACCTCCTGACCGCTTAATCCTGAACGAAGAGGAGTTTGAGAATATTCCTGAAACTTACTTTTTAGCCTCCAGCTTACAAACCAGCTGACCGCCATTGTGATAATACCAATTATTAGTAACATAGTTTTATGAGTCGGACAAGATAATCCTTGCCCTTTTTTAATAATATCGGTTGAGAGCTTACTTTATTTTTTTGATTTTTTCTATAATTAAACTGGTAGAATATCCTTTTACAAGCTCGATGGTTTCTACCCGTCCTCCATTATTTATAACAAATTCTGCACCAACTATATTTTCTATACTATAATCATTACCTTTTACCAAAATGTCAGGTTTTAATAATTCAATTACCTGTTGTGGCGTATCTTCATCAAAAAGAAGCACCAAATCTGTAAAAGCAAAAGCTGCCATCATTCTTAATCGTGGATATTCTTCTACAACGGGGCGGGTTTTACCCTTTAACCTGTTTACTGAGGCATCTGAATTAAGAGCTACAACCAGTTTGCTACCCAGTTTACGGGCTTTCTCAAGATAATCAATATGTCCCAGATGTACTATATCAAAGCATCCGTTGGTAAAAACCACTTTTTCGCCAGATTGTTGCCACACTTTTACCTGCCCGGCTGCATCTTCCCGGGAAACAATTTTATAGGAAGTATTTATAGGAAAATTCATATCAAAGCAATAGTTAACTATCTGTCGAAAGATTATTTTTTTCAGAGGAGGCTATAGCAAAGGGTTTTCGCAGAAAAAACCAGTAAAATATTGCACAAATAGCTCCAGCTCCGAAAAGAAGTACTATTTGTGTGCCATGCATAAAGGTTGCCAGTGAAATACCATCTTCTTTGTCAAGACCATAAAAAACCAATGCCTCACTTACTAATATATGAAAAGGTCCTATACCTCCCTGTACAGGAGCTGCCATTCCGAAACTACCTACTACAAATATTACAAAACCAGCCCGCCAGCCCAAAGATGATGTCTGAGGTAATGCAAAAAATACTATGTATGTCATAGCATAATACATAAGCCAGATAAAAAGGGTATGAAAAATAAATTCCCATTTCTTATCTAAATTTCTAACGCTTACTATACCCTCCCAGATACCCTTTAAAAAAGAGATTATTTTTTTTACCAGCATATTTTGCAGAATCTTTTCACGAAAACTCCATACAATGACTGCCATAATGGCAAATAAAACTGCCATAATGACAAGAATAAGCCATGTTTTATCCAAGATTTGCTGATATCCGGAAAGCTTATCTGTTAGAAACTTTGTAAAAAAATCACTGAGGCGATTTAGTTCAAGTAAAAAAGTAAATCCCATGATTAGCAAGAGCATTACCAAATCAAAAACCCGCTCGGCCACTACAGTTCCGAAACCTACATTTACCGGAACATCATCTGTAGATTTAAGTACACCACAACGAGTTACTTCGCCAAGTCGGGGCAGGGCAAAATTGGCAAAATAGCCAACCATGACTGCTACAAATGAGTTGAGAAGTTTAGGGTTATAACCTAAGGGCTGTAGCAAGAGTTTCCAACGGTAAGCCCGGCTGAGGTGGGCAGCAAGTGCCATAGCCCAGGCAAGAAAAACCCAGCCATATTCAGCTTTCTGAAAAGATTCGATTAATTTTTCAAAACTTACCTGACTTAAAAGATAGCGTACAAGCCATATGCCTAAAAGGAGAGGAATAGCATATTGCAAAAAAACTATAATGTTTTTTTTCATAACTCAAGGAATCAGATAAGTTTATTATGAGCATCCGGAAATACTACTTTGGGCTTGTGTTGTTTTGCCTCTTCCATTTCCATAATGGCATAACTCATAATAATTATCACATCACCTACCTGTACTAAACGGGCAGCAGCTCCATTCAGGCATATCATACCGCTACCTCTTTCGCCTTTGATAGCATAGGTTTCAAAACGTTCGCCGTTATTTATATCTACAATCTGTACTTTTTCATTTTCAATAATCCCGGAGGCATCCAGCAAATCTTCATCGATTGTGATGCTTCCTACATAATTTAATTCAGCCTGGGTAACTTTGGCACGATGAATTTTAGATTTTAATACGTGTATTAACATTTTTGGAAATTTGCTTGATATTAGAGAATGTTACTCAAATTACTTGCCATATTTAATAATTGGAGCAAAGTTATATGTTTTGAAGTTCTACGTCAATTTCTTTTTTGATAGCAGTACGGAGAAGTCTTGTAGATAAAAGAAGTAGGTTATGCTTATTAACAAACAATATTTCAGGTTTAGACTTGCCAAATCCTGAAAATATTTGTTACAGATAAGGAGGTTTTGTTTTGATAAGACTTATTAAGTCTTATCAATTTATTAGGATTGTTATTTTTGGACAGAATGTTTGTTCTATACTGACAGCAATCACTTATTTATCTTTGCCTTATAGTTCTTTTTCTTAAAAAACTTTTTATTCCTACTACCGGGCTTGGTATTGCTCTCTCCAAATACAACCTCTCTAAAGCCTTCAGGCAGGCTCATTTTAGGAATATCTCTGCCAATGAGTTTTTGAATGGCAGCTAGTTTATACCGGTCTTTTTCATTAATAAATGTAATGGCTGTACCTGTAGTTTCGGCTCTTGCTGTTCTGCCAATGCGGTGAATATAATCTTCTGCGTCATGGGGAGCACTATAATTAATAACCAGACTAACTCCTTCTACATCTATTCCTCTGGAGAGTATATCTGTTCCTATCAAAACCTGTAGGGTTTTATTTCTGAAATCTCTGAGAATTTCTTCTCTTTCTTTTTGGTCAAGATCTGAATGAAAAGCTTTGGCACTGATGTCTGTCTGGTTTAATTTTCCTTCCAGCGTTTTGACACTTTCCTTGGTTGATGCAAAAACAATGATACTGCTGTAAGTACTATTTTTTAAAATATGTCCTAACAGAGCTATTTTTTGACTTTCATCTACTATAAACACTTGTTGTTCGATGCCATCGGCGGGCTTAGAAACAGCAAGTGTAATTTGCTCTGGAGCAGATAATATTGTGTTTGCCAGCGTTCGGATTTTTACAGGCATAGTAGCTGAAAAAAGCAATGTCTGTCTTTGCTTTGGAAGATAGCTTATAATTTTAAGTATGTCTTCATAAAAACCCATATCCAGCATTTTGTCTGCTTCATCCAGCACGAGACATTGCAGGTGGCTAAAATCAATGGTTTCCATCTGTAAAAGGGCTATCAGCCTGCCTGGAGTAGCAACAATAATATTACTGCCTTCTGCCAGAGCCTTTTTTTGCTGTGTCCATACTGCTCCATCATTTCCGCCATATATTGCCAGCGAGCTAATGCCTGTAAAATACCCGAGACCTTCTATCTGACGGTCTATTTGTGTTGCAAGTTCACGGGTAGGAGAAAGAATGAGTGTATTGAGTGCTCTTTTTTCTTCTGCCATACCCATTATGTTATGCAAAACCGGAAGAAGGAAAGCTGCCGTTTTGCCAGTACCAGTCTGGGCACAGGCTATTAAATCTTTGCCTTGTAAGATAAGCGGGATTGCCTGCTCCTGAATTGGGGTGGGAGAGGTATAGCCCATAGAATATAATCCTTCTGATAATTTTGTATCAAAATTAAAGTTGTCGAATGTCAAGATATGTTATTGATTAAATGTAGTACTACAGAAGTTGGTATAACAGAAAATCTGTATCGTCTGAAGTAAGTTCTTCAAATATAACGCATATTCCGGCATTTTAATCTCATACCAGCCACAATACTTATTTATATCAGGGAAGTTTTCCGGAAATGAACAAAATCATGTTTAAATTTGTAATGATTCAGAGCTTGTGTGTTAAACCATCCGGCAAGTAACTTTTACAGAAGAAGCTAAAGAAATGCAAAAAGAAGAAAAAAGCGGTAATATTTTTGATGTAGTGATTATCAGGCGTTTGCTGGGTTTTATGAAACCTTATAACAACTACTTTTTTCTACTCATTTTTATCATTCTTACTCAGGCAGTGGTGGTGCCGGTTACTCCTTTTCTGGTTCAATATACCATTGACAATCATGTACTGAAAGGTGATTATCAGGGACTTAATCTGATGGTTGCCATCATGATTGGGTTATTAATTATCCAGACGCTCCTACAATACTCTCAAAATTACCTGTCAGGATGGCTTGGGCAAAGTATCATCCGGGATATTCGTGTTAAATTATATGCCCATGTATTACAATTGAGACTTAAGTTTTATGATAATACTCCCATAGGCAGGCTGGTTACCCGCACTATTTCAGACATCGAATCCTTATCAGATGTTTTTACAGAGGGGCTGGCAGCTATTGCAGGTGATATTTTACAATTAGTGGTGATATTGGGGGTGATGTTTTATATTGACTGGAAGCTAACCCTTGTAAGTCTTTCTACACTACCTCTTTTGCTTCTAAGCACCTATATCTTCAAAGAAAAAATTAAGGTTGTATTTAATGAAGTGAGAGTAGCGGTAGCCAACCTGAATACGTTTGTACAAGAGCACATTACAGGCATGAGTGTAGTACAGATTTTTAATGCAGAGGCATCGGAAATAGAAAAGTTCAAAGAGATAAATCGTGAACACCGCAGGGCAAACGTAAAATCGGTATTTTATTATGCTGTTTACTTTCCGGTGGCAGATGTAATATCGGCTGCCTGTATTGGGTTGCTGGTATGGTATGGAGCCAGAGAGGCTTTTGGCGAAAATGTAAAAATAGGAGAACAAATTGGTAAAATGACGGCTTTTATTCTATATGTCAATATGTTTTTCAGACCCATTCGCCAGCTTGCCGACCGATTTAATACTTTGCAGATGGGTATTGTAAGTACAGACCGTATTGCCAAACTGCTGGATAGTGATGAAGTCATTGAAAATCAGGGAAAACTCAAACCTGAACATATCAACGGAAATGTGAAATTTGAAAATGTATGGTTTGCTTATAATGAGGAAAATTATGTATTGAAAAATATTTCTTTTGATGTGGAGGCAGGACACACCCTTGCCATTGTGGGAGCAACCGGAGCAGGTAAATCTTCTATAATTAATCTTTTGGGTAGATTGTATGAGATAAATAAAGGAGCAATTTATATAGATAATATTAATGCCAAAGAATACGAACTGGGATATTTGCGGAGTCGGATAGGCATTGTTTTGCAGGATGTTTTTCTGTTTTCCGGAAGTATTTATGATAATATAACCCTCAATAATCCTGATATCAAACCAGAGCAGGTATATGAGGCAGCCAGATTGGTAGGTGCTGATAAGTTTATCGAAAAACTACCCGGTGGCTATGACTATAATGTAATGGAACGGGGGGCTACACTTTCAGTAGGGCAAAGGCAACTGATTTCGTTTGTAAGGGCTATGGTTTTTAACCCATCTATTCTTGTTTTAGATGAAGCTACTGCTTCTGTAGATTCCGAAACTGAAGAAATGATACAACACGCCATAGAAAAACTGATGAAAGGCAGAACGGCAATCGTGATTGCCCACCGACTGGCTACGATACAAAAAGCAGATAGCATAATGGTGCTCGACAAAGGTGAAATTAAAGAACGTGGCAGCCATGAAGAATTGCTCCAAAATGAAGCAGGTTTTTATACGCAACTTTACCGGATGCAATATAAAGAACTGGTATAAGGGCTGAAAAATGATAGTCAGACAATATTTTTTGGTAATTTAGAAAAGATAAATTTTATTTGCAGTCCGAAAATAAATTACCCCTTGCCGAAGTGGCGGAACTGGTAGACGCACACGTTTCAGGGGCGTGCGAGAGCAATCTCATAGGAGTTCGATTCTCCTCTTCGGCACTAAATAGGTTCTTGGCATCAAGAACCTATTTTTATATTCAAATAATATATTCTCCAATGAAAAGTTAAGAAATCTAAGTCGCCTAAATGTTTCTAATTAATACTATTTGATAAAAATTATACTTATTAAAGAGATATCGTGCTGTTGTTTTGACGGCTCTTCTTAGATTTCTCAAGTATCCCTGCCCACAAAGTACAAAATCTCAGTAATGAACTGACTAGTCCTTACAAATCTCCTTTCAGCATTTCTCTCAATAGTAGAAATAATAGGGCTTTTAACGGTTTCTTTTATTTGATTATTAAAATAGTCTTTATGCTCTTTTTGCATATCGTAGAATCTCAATATATTTTGTAAAAATTCAAAATGATTGTCTCCTACGTTTAATTTAAAGATTGATTTTAAATATTTTTTATCATCAATAGAAACGGAACTCTCTTCAACACTTTTCTTTATCAAACTAAAAGCAGTATATAGCCCGTTAAAATAAAGAAAAAATTTTTCATTGTTTTCTGAGATCTTGTTTGTATAAATTTCTTCAATTGAAAATTTATATATCGCTAAATATCCCTTCGAACTATTAAATTCAAAATCTATATTATACATTGCTTTTTCATATCTTTCAAGCTGGTTATAAATTAATGGGACAAGCCTATTCATCTCGTTTTCTCTTCCGATATCTCTTCTTTCTTGACCTTGTACCCATAAAGTTATTAAGTACAAGGACAAAAATAACCGTCAATAATTGATGGTAAATTGGATTTGGTATTGAGTACCAAATTTTCCTAGAATATCTCTAATGGCATTTTTTAAGTTACTCAAGTTAGCATAGTCTTTTA